>Ga0209634_1000087_pt1 | contig 76330 bp, 114 predicted proteins | sample LinPmetageLP40_FD_184043 | JGI IMG/M metagenome (GOLD analysis project Ga0209634, IMG submission 184043) | Marine viral communities from the Pacific Ocean - LP-40 (SPAdes) (version 2) | ecosystem: Environmental > Aquatic > Marine > Oceanic | place: Pacific Ocean | collected 2010-08-26
GAAGAATCAACAATCCATTTATCTATATTAGCAATTCTAAGCCGCACTGATTGACCTGTAGTTGCATTTATGACAGTTTGCCCTTGGAAACTCCCTCGCATATAGTAGTCATTGAGTCCTGTTAAATTAGAATGTGAAAAATAAGAATAATTTGAAACTCTACTATCTATTCTTGTCCTGCCTAATATTGTGATGGCATCAGTGTTAGCACCTACAGAAATAGTATTAGCTGTAACCGGGCCAAATAAATCTATGCCATTAGCACAAGTTAATGTAGTACCTGCTGGGTTTAAAATGAAGTTAGCACTAACATTAGCTGCATTTTGTAACAGTACTAAAAATCTTGGTTCTGCACCGCCTGAGTGAACACTATCTTCAAATATAAATTGTTGCTGTTCGTTTCCTGCTGGATTATAAGTAAACATAAAAGCCATATCAGTAGTACCACCTGATTCATACTCAATTGCTTTTGTTAATGATGGATTAGAACCTCCTCCCATTTCTATAACACCAGCATTGTTCCATAGCCCATTACCATATGTAAAAGTACGTTCATCTACATACCCCTTATGGATTAAAGAGAGGGTGTTGAAGTTTGCAGAGTAATCAGCAAAGTATTGAACACCTTCCGGTGTAGCCCTATTATCTTCAAAAAACATACCGCTTATGCCAAGTGCACTATCATTTTGTGGGTCAATTATAAGACGTACTGCGTTAGTGGTAGTTCCACCTTGTATAGATGCCCAGGCTCTAGTTGTTCCCACATCTATTAACCCAAAGTTACCATGTGAGTTCGGTGTTTGAAGATTCACAAATCCCCCTGTAGGAGCTTCTATACTACTCGAAGCTGATAGAGGGGTAGTTCCCCCATTTAAGAGATAAGCCCCATCATTATATCCCAAATCTGGAATCCATCTATTACCATGAATACTGAATCCGTTGGCTGAATAATCAGCAGCATACCCTATACCTGATTGATTAAGGGCATCGGTAATTAACATACCCGAAGAACCTAGATGTATATGGCTTTCCAAAGCTGAGTCTCTATACCTCATATATGTACCAGTACCTAATTGACCTAATGATCCCGTGGCAGAGGATGTTAATACCTGACCGACTTCAGCAAATGATGCTGTTATGGATGATATGGAAACATTACCATCAGCTATAGCTAATTGATCATGAGCATTAGTAGGTACAGCATCAGTGGTAAGTACTAGCCCCCCTGTTTTACTTACAGTACCTATCAAGGTATCACCTAAAGTAAATGCAGCATTAGTTGACCAGAAGTTTAAGTCTGGGTTACCAACACTCTGTGATCCCAAATATAATATGTACCCTGTAGCTGTAGTAACAGCATAGAATATAGCATCAGGTGTTTCAGTAGTACCTATAGTACCGTCTGATTGAGCATAGTATTTAGTTTCTGGAGTTAACCCTGATAGTCCTAACATAAAACCATCAGTTGTGAATGTAAAATTATCCACATCTGACACTGCAGTAACTATACCTAATATTATATCCCCTGTTGTAAACTTAGCATATCCCCCACCCTTAAATGTTACTACGTCCCCTACTGTTAAAGCATGGGCTACTTGACTTATGGGTTTAATGATTGAATCCTTTACAACATCTGGTGGTGTTGCTATCTGATCTATTAAGTGGTCAAGAGCTAATCTAATCTTATTTACACTGCCTGGCCAATTACCAGGTGCACCTGGAGTGTATACTAAGTTATCAGCATCTATGTTCGCCTGGGGTAGGAATGAGTTAATGTCTAGTGGAGCAACTCCACTCGCTGCATTCAACTGAGTGACCAATAAGAAATCCGCTGGATTAACTGGTAATTGAAAGTCGTTTTCTACCCAAGTTCCTCCCGATGTGTACACCCCACTGTATATGTATAGCTTGTTGACCTCCATCACATTAGAGATGATAAAGCCATCTAATGGAGTTTGGAATTGCCAAGCACCAGTTTGCCACTCAACTACATTATCTTCTTTACCCGACCAGGCACCAGTTGCTCCAGTATCGGCAATCAAATACCTCTCACCTTCGGTGGGTGAACCAGGGGGTATAGCTAGTATATCTAGTACGGGTCTCAACCAATATTGAGTAGTGGGATCAGTTACTGGAACCCAGGCTGCTCCAACTGTATCATAGTAGTGAAGCTCCACTAAGTCTGGAAAAGATGGGTTTAGTATTTTACCCCATAACACATAGGTTTTAGATGGAGCTGTCTCACTCCTAATTATACCTACTACGTTTCCTATATTTACTGGCATCTTATGTTAAGTTTAAATATATTAAATCACCATTGTCATCTATGTAGTATTGGCCTTCTTGTGGGCCTGATACTATTAAATCCCCAGCTGCATCTAGTGTTAAGACTAGGCCTGGATCATTTGCATTATCATATACTAGATCACCATTACCATCAATTGTAACCTCTATAAATAATGGCTCTACAACTTCTAGGTTATAGGTTAGTGTTGCAAGGTCTGCATTGATTGGTTCTACTAAAGCTATTGCTCCTAGTATAGCATTGTATAGGTCAGCTGTTATAGTATTTGGACCGGTTATATCTAGGTCATAATCACTACAAGGCTCACAATCTCTATCGTATTGTTGGCCTGAGTCATAGGTTATACCATTATCATAAAGTATACCCCCTGGTACTATCTCCGTAACTATAGTGTCCACTCCTAGTGTATATAGTATAGCTTCAAATGATCGAATAGTACCCTTTATTTTATATATGGATATTATATGGCTTAGGAATCTTCTATACGCTGCTTCACTATTGGTTAGATTTGGTATATCACCCAAAGTAAAACCTATGTATTCCAACATCTCTACCCTAGCAGTAAAAGGGTCTATCTGGTCAGTTACCTCGGTTACCTGACTATAATAAAACTCATCCAGCTCTAGTCCAAAGATTTCCATGTACCTTTGTATGAAACCTTTTTGTTGCCCATCTTTTAAGGAGTCCTCATCTATTATATAGTCAGGTAATAAATCTATTATGTATTCTAGTAATCCCATTATACTGATTGACTTGAAGTTGGTTGACTTAGTACTGTAATGAATAGATCAGCTACGTCTATGGTAAATAATGAAAAATCAGTTAAGATCAATGCTCCTAGGTAGGGCTGAGTTGTAAACTCCCAAGCATCACCATCTGCATATCCTCCAGCTTGTACAGTAAACTCAACTATACCATCTATAGCTACATAGGTGGCTCCCACATCTACCTCACCTTTAAATGCTCCCTCTCTGAATACTCTAACCTTATCAGTAGCCAATATGTATTCTAGTTTCCAGCTTGTTTTATTTACAGAGGTGGCAAATGTTTCATTAGTCCATGTTAAAACGTTAGTTCCCTGAGTGGGTCTAGCATAAGGTTTTGTATATAAAGATGTTAATGTTACAAAGTCCACATTAGTTTGGTTGTCAATTAAAGCTTGTAAATCCGATAGTCTTATACTACCATTGATTTTTTGATTGTCTATATTACCGAATTCTACCAAAGCTGTTTCAACTTGTGTCTTAGTCTCAGTGATTGCCTTTCTTGCAAGAGCTGTTACAGTAGCCCCTATCACCACTTTGGTTTCACCCGATGCTAATACAGTTGGAAAGGTTGTAACCATCTTTTTTAACTCAGCTTCAGCCTGGGCTATTGCTATTAAAGACCCTGAAGCTAACCCTCCTCCTGTTGGTGCTATATATATGGGTATATCTTTACCACAATCAAAATTTACTTCGGACCTTTGAACACCTACTAAATCCTCCATTACCTGTATATGATCATCATAGGTTACCATCCTTGATAAGGTCTTTATACTTAAAGGCCCATTCTTTCTAATGCTTTCCGTGCTTTGATATAGAGCACCTGATGATGAGTTCTCTTGTGAATTAATTAGGCTTACTTCCAATGCTCCAGGTAGTACTGCATCAAGGCTTAAAGTATCTTCATCAAATAGCCCCGCTCCTACCTTACCACCAGGCCCGTCCGTCTCTTGATATATTACTGATAAGGTTAATGCTGCTGATGGTAATTCTCCATTTATACCATCCCCTAATATGATGTACATGTTGGAATCTATGTCTAGGTCAACTATAAATACCTTATCATTAGCTCCGTAATTTGAGAATGATTTAACTTCTGTGTAAGGGTCAACATCTACAGTTAGTTGTATTGAGTCTTCAGTATATTTGGCACCTAAACTAAACCTCTGGTTTAAAGTACCATCTGTTGTACCTAATGCTACATTGGTTACCTCCACTACTTGTTCCATCGGTATAACAGAGATTGTATCATTAATGGGTATAACAATATCAGAGGTAGTTAAAAATCTTATACCATCCTCGCTATCAATGAATGATCCGGCATTTATAGTAAATGCAGATGGTACAGGTATGGACCAGGTTAAAGATAAATCAACCTTTTCAGATGATCTAGCTTTTATTCTATAATCTAATATATTAGTGTGTTTAACTACGGATGTTCTTCTAGTAGCCGTACCCATGAAAGATTCCTCAGCTGCGTTGTCTATGTACAGACCTAGCATCTCAGCTATACCAGCAAACATACTTATAATAATCACAAACGGGTTTGACTCCGAGTGATCAGTCATCTCTGGGTTAGAGTTAGTTACTCTGGATAGTAGAGAAGCCTTGATAGTTTCAAATGACCTATCAAGAAAACCAATCCACGCATTTTTTACGTCAGCCATTAGTATACAATTTTCTTATAAAATGGAAAAACAAATATTTCCTCTAGGTTGGAGTTTTTCAAACGATATGCTATAGATACGTCCATACTTTCACTCTGGGTGATATCTACAGATGTGTCTAGTACTTCTATTCGCGTTTCCCATTTAGAGAGATTATCGAATATGATAAATTCCACTAGTCCTTTTAATACTTCATCATTAGGCTCTTCCAATAAATCCTCCAATAATGATACAAACTCAGTTAAGAATATTCTAGTATCACCCCATGACAGAATTAGTTTTATAGAGCTATTGATTAGATCAAAACCTGTATCTAAGTCTACACCTCCACTTGCATTTACCTTGATTGGAAATGTTAGTCCTTTGCCTACGTAATTCTCTAATGCCATTATGCTATAGATAATATGATTGGTATTGGATTTGCAATAACACTAGGACTAACACCAGTAGATACTACCCCAGCTGGTATAGTAGCTTGTGCTCCTTCAATCCAAGTTTGTAGTCCGTCAAGAAAGTTATCTATAGCTACATCTGATGATTGTTCATCATCAGTGTTATTAACTATTGCTAATAGAGCAGTCTTAAGTGCTGGTTTACCTGTTGCTAAACTCATTCCCCTATATTTATGTTTGTTGATTTAATTTCAATTATTTCACTCCTTAAATTCTGCAGGTCAACCAAAATATTAAATAAAGGTTGGGGTCCCATAGTTGTATTAGTTTTTGCCTTTAGTAGCAGGTCTATTAAATCTTCTAGTTTTGTTTGTAAAGTGTTTCCTAATACTGCTGGTTGTAAGGCTTCTCCATCTTTTAGTATATTAATACTTCCAGTGGATGTAACATTTATTATCCCATTGGTGTCGTCAAGTTCTATCAAATGTCCACTTGGAGTTTTAAACCAATAGTTATCAACATCTTTTAGTTCATCCGGTTTCTCCCCCTTACCAAAATACCCATAAGACCATAGAGGTTTTCTTGGATTACCCTTTTCAAACTCTATCCATACAAGGTCATTTCTTTTGGGTATTACTTGAGAACCATACCCATTACCAGAGTAGTTAGATGCAGGCCAAGCCCAATGATCTAATACCATATCACCATATACTTCAGGGCATGCAATTTTAACTCTACCAAGACCAAGCGGATCATTTCTATCATATACATACCCTCTATATTTGGAATAGAATAACCCAAGTTTCTCTAACCCATAATTACTCATATCATTTAACAGCTTTACTATTGGATTCATTGGTCGTCTGTTATGGGTATGCTCTTTAGTTCTGATGTACCATCAGCAGGTAATGTAACTACTTTGTTTTTATAATTACCTAATCTATCTACATTAACCTCATTAGGATTCTCCGCGTCCAGTAGGTTGTTACCATTCTTGTACATCTTAACATTACAAATATAACCACCTTCTGGGGTTATAGTGTGTTCCACATGATATACATAATAGTTACCTGAATACTTATTACCAGCCCCAAGGATTGTTATGATTTTGCCAGATACTAGTGATGGATCACCTATGATCTTAGCTGAAGAATCTTTTAGCTCAAGGTCATTTCCAGATTTTCTATTAACTCCAATCCCTGCAATGTCTTTAGGGTTTGTTTCTACTGTGGGTATAGTTTCCTTCTTTGAGTATACCCTAAACCCTTTAGTATGAATTCTACCAGTAGCATCCAGTGCTGCAGTTATATGGGGTCTTTTACCCAATACCACTTTGGATGTTTGAGTACCTTGTTTACTCCAGTATATAAACTTTCTATCATCAGTGTCTAGTTTCTCGGTTTCCATTATTTTAGATATGGGGTTACCGTCATCATCTTTAACTATCCTTTCTACTGACAACCCATCAAAAGTTACTGGTCTATCAAAGGGGTTGTCCTCACTTGCTATTACTTCTTCAACAGCTTGTTGTTCTAAGCTCATCTCCACTGTGTCACCAAGTACACCGTTACCCAGTTGTCCTGCACCTATACCACCTTGTATGTATTTTTTCTCATCCTCTATCCAACCCGATACTGAAGATGATATGGTGTTCTTCTTCATCTGGTAATTCTTACTAGCGGGTATAAACTCAAGGAGTATACCCGGCTCTCCTTTATATTGGTAGGATTTATAAGGTAATTGCTTTAGATTTCTCCTTTTGATTATAAGGTTATCATCTCTACCCTCCAATACTAAATTATCTATGGGCTCTATAGCTACAGTGTCATCCATAAACTTAGCATCTGACTTTGCTGATTGAGGTAGAGCTTCATACTCCTTGTATTTGTATTGTACATTTCTAGTGGAGTCCCTCTCAACATTAAATTTACTTGCCTCGAAATCCATTTCGCCCTGCCTAGCTAAACCAAACTGAGTAGCTGATTCCCCTTCTTCAAAGGTTTCACTTTCATCAACTACCCCATTAACTCCATCCTGTACAGATAGACCATATGATTCAGCTAACTCATCTATAGTACCTTTTAAGTTGGTGCCATTCCATACATCCTTCGAGGAGTTAAGCTTTGTATATGCTTTCAAGCAGTAGGCTTTTATCTCTAGCCTCACGCCAGTCTCATTAAAGGTGGGTATTATATCCCATATATAAACTTTCCTCTTTTGGGTAACTCCCCCAGTAAAGCCCCATACTAATATGATTGCTTTATCCTCTTGAAGGTCAGGGTCATCCACTATGTTAACTAGATCGGTTTCAATAACTATACTTGAGTTGTCATCTACTTTCTCGGAATGCACATAGGAAAACCTAGTAACTCTTTCAAACACAAGGTCTTGAGCTTCATTAAATATTCTAACAAGAACTCCTGGTGCACTCATAGTAAAGCTTTAATAGTTTCAAGGTTGGGTATAATTAGCTCCTGACCTATAGTTAATTCAAATGGGTTAAATATTTTGTTAACATCCATTATAACCCACCATAGCTTAGAATCACCATAATATCTATAGCTTATCTCCCATAGGTAGTCCCCCTCCTTTAATACATAAGACTCATCCCCTTGTGTAAAATTTGGATACACGATAACAGGTCTTTTTAATAAAGTCCTGTTTTCTTGTTCTATAAGAAACCCATTAGCATATGGGTTATTTTTTCTTAGTGATAGAGTTGCCATTAGTTATCAAATCTTCGTTCACCTATTCCTGTGTTATGATCAACTACCTTTCTTAAGGTTAATTCTTGATATGCTTGTCTAGGTAGCATAGCGTTCTCTTTATCAAATAGAGATAGTTTATAGGGTGCTCCAGTGATTATCCATGTAGTGTACTTAAATAGATCACCAAATATTAATAGTATTCTAGGTGGAGAATCTTTATAACCATTGGCTCTTGACAGAGATTCTACCCATCTACAGTTTGCTATAACATCTTGTCTCAATACATCAACAGAGTACCAGTCTAAGGTTATTCTCAATTGATCCTCACCCCCTGTGTAATGATAGAATGGGTTATTTCTTCCTACTGATGGGATGACTGCCCAATTTGCTGTGGGTTCTACATCCAATTGTAATGGTACAGTTTGAATCCTTAATTTTTGTACTTGCCTGTCCCTGTCATCCAACCTTATCAACCACATGTTGGATGGTATACTTTGAGGAAAGTCTACATTCTTCTTCTTAGGCCTACCAAATAATGGTGGTATATCTAGTTTTCTAAAAGTTGATGCACCCATAATTTATTAATTTGTGTCCATTGATAACATATCAGATAATGACTCCTCTTGTTGGGTCATTATAATTTCTCCTACTTTCTTACCATCTAGGTTTACTGATGCAGCTGCAAATTTTTGGTCCGATTCTTTTGATGCTCTTGATGCTAAGAAGTCTGCCCACTTAGCATCGTGACCAATTGCTCCCTTACCACTAGTTTTGGGTTTCATATTAGATAGTAAACCATCACCCCCTACACTGTCCCACCCTAGGCTTTTCTTAAGTATAGCTTGTCTACGGTTATAGTTAGCATTAGCAGTTTTACCTTTAAAATCCCCCTTCATAAACCCTACAGTACGGTCATACATATAGAATATACCTTGAAGTAAAGTTCCTAAACCATACCCTACCAATTTTAACATGGTTTTAAATCCAACCAATGCTCCTATTACTGTAATGATCATTCCTACAGGGCCAGTAATAACTCCAAGAGCTCTACCAAGTATACCTAGTCGTAAACTAGCAAATGATAGACCCCTAATGAACCCCATTATTCCTTTACCTCCTCCCATCATAGATGCTCCACTGGCTGCAGTTGCAGCTGATTGAAACCCTTTAACTCCTTTTCTAGCAAACTGTCCTCCTGGTCCTATCCATGAAGCTCCTTGTGCTACTGCTGCATACCTTGTGGCTGCAGCTGCAGAGGAATTCCAAGCCCAAGTTAAAGTTTTACCCATAGAAGCAAAGCTTACTGTAGAAGCTAATGCCATTAGTTTTATGGAGGTGAATAACACTAGCAGCGGTCCACCTATTAGTAATACTGCAGCTATACCAGCAGCAAGGATTACAAATGGTTTACCCCATGGTGTTTTAATAAATGCAGTGGCTTTGTTTATAATATTGGTTAGCATTGGAACTACTGTTCTAAGCATTGGTTCCAAAGCATTACCTACTTGAATCTTGAATGCCTCCCATGCAGAAGTCATAATTAGGGTATCACCTTTTAATGAATCCAACCTTAATTTAGATATTTGCATAGCTGCCCCAGCTGATTTATCCCTAACTATGGATAGTAGGTCTGATAGGTTATACCCAAGTTCGGTAGCTCTAAGTAATGGTGTAAATGATCTTGCTCCCCTTACATTAAATAGGCCAGTTAATACAGATAATCTATCTGGTGATGCTAAGCCTCCAAGTTTGTTCTGGAATACAGATAGCATATCTACTAAGGGTATGAATTCACCCTTGGCATCTTTTAACATATTAGGGTGCAACCCTATTGATTGAAGTATGTCAGTTTGTTTCTGTGTTCTGAATGGGCCTACTACCTTAGCTAGTTGAGTTAACATTTGAGATAACCCTCTACCAGCAATTGAACCTGGTATACCTGCTGATCCTAGTACTCCTATAGCTGCGGCAGCATCCTCAAAGGGTAATTTAACATCACTTGCAGCTGATCCTAAATATTTTAATGCCTCATGGAGACCCTGTACATTAACATTTGATCGAGTAGTAGTCTTAGTTAGTACATCTGCCATCCGTATGGATGAGCTTGCTCCCATACCAAATGCTGTCATCATGTTTGTCATCATGTCAGCAGCACCACCCTTACCATTTATAGCAGTATCAGTAGCAGCACCCAATGCTGTTACTGCATCAATTGTTTTGTAGATATCACCAGTCTTAAAACCAGCTCTACCCATATACTCCATTGCCCCACCAACTTGCCTAGCTGTGAAGATTGTACTTTGTGATACTCTTAGTGCTGTAGCAGATAAGTCCTTTAACTCAGCACCGGTTGCCCCTACAACAGCCTGGGTTCCTCTCATCAAATAATTAAACTCGGAGGAGGTCTTTGTTGCATTAGCTAATCCCCTAGCCATACCATAGCCTACTACAGTCATACCAACGCCTACTCTTCTGGCCATTCTAAGGTTGTCTTGTGCTACCCTCCTTGCATTGGAGTGCATAAGATTCATGTCCCTAGTTGCCTGACGGGCATTAGCACTGAACCGGTTATGAAGGCTTAGAGCAAGCCCTATACCCATGTTACTGGAGCTAAGAGAAATCATAAGTTATTTTTTGGTTTCGTCCTCGATTTTGGTGTGGTGTATTGTTGCTATGGTGATGTACCTTAGCCTTCTGGAAGTAGCCATCTTCCTAAACTCAGTCTCTGTAAATCTCATGTCTGCGGTGCAGCAGTAGTAATACTGGTATTCAAGAGACTGAGTAGTGGCTTCACTAATATCAATTATTTCAGTCTCCCCCTCTATTAGGCTTGGGGGAAGAAAAAAGCTGGTAGCAAGAACATTGATAGTTCTTCTGTAACACCCGATTTTGTTACCTGTGTAATGCAAGTGAATTGTTCATCATTTTTACTTAGAGCCTTTCTTATCTCGTTCATCTCCCTACTAGTAAATAGACTTAAATTCTCTATGGCTGTCCAAGTTTCCCCTGTATATAGTTCCAATGATCTAAGTTTAACCTTATCATTAATACTGAGCTGCTCAGTGTCCCCGTCTAGTGTTGATCTCTCCATCTCACCAGTAAGATATCTCATTCTTAATTTCTTTCCACTAGCAAGTATAAATTCAAATGTTTCAGCTGCTCCGGCTGGATAAGCCTTTATAACCTCCTTATCCATTTTATCTTCTTCTAGCTCTGTGTAAGGCTTTGATAGATCACGATCAAATTTTGATAGGTTTTCTTCAAATGGTGCCATACCAATCTTGGGTGTTTGAAATGTATAATCGAACATTATTTCATCACCCAGAGATAATAACCTAGCTTTATATAAGCCGTAGTATATGCATCTGTTTTTCATTGCTGCTACTCCCTCCCAAGTCATTCTGGGTTCTACTATTAAATTAGCTAGGTATCTATAGTAGGCAGTACCATCTTTATTGTAAGATGTGCTTGATAGTATATCTTCGTCATCCCCATTAGCCTCTCTTATGGTTATGACATTACCATCAGGTAGTGTAACATCCTCAGTGTTGTAATTTTGTTTGAAGAATGACTTGTTCATATCATCCATCACTTTCTTGTCTCCTGACATAGTTTTAAATTTTTAGTTTGTGTTTAGTTAAATAAAAAGAGCTAAAGAAAAATACATATCCCTTTAGCTCCTTAATAGTCCTAGTCCAATAATGGATTAAATGTATAACTCTTGATCAATACAGAACTCTATGTTTTCAATAGTGTTTTCAGATGACATTCTGTCAAGCTCTACCCCATTAATTTTCTGAGGCCAAACTCCTACATAGTTCCAGGTGTTCAATACTGTTGACCCATCTGTAGCTAGCTTTTGAATTTGAACAGCCTTCTTATAAGCTTCAGGTATAACCCCTCCACCAGTAAATTCATTTTGTACCAAATTAATCCAAGCCCATATAAGCTTATCTGGTAATGATGCATTATACAATTTCTCAATCCTTAAACTACCTAGTTTAAGGATTCCCCCCGTTTTAATAACGTGGTTACCTTCTCCATGCTCCACTATGTCAATTTCTCTATCTGCTAAGAAAACCTTCTGTACTAAGAAGGGGTTCATACCAAATAGGAATATAGAGAACTGGAATTTTTTATGTGGATTTGCTATATTAGCCATGATTTATTAATTTAAGTTATCTTCAAAACTAACTCCAGATGGAGTTGAAATAATATTGATTGTTACCTCCTGTAAAGATACTATCTCTTTTAAATATAGCTCTACTACATACTTACCTTGATCTAGGTCTGCTCTGTTGTTTACAGATAGGTCAGCATCGGTGTTGGCAAATTGATCGCCTCTCCATGCATACTCAACTAGAGCTCTCTTCTCTTTAGAAGCTAAGTCATTTAAGAAAGGTGTTACCTCGTTATACATCTCTGCAAATGTCCTAAAATCATTTGGTTGTTCTAGGTATCTCTCAATGGACGGTTGTAATGACTTCTTGATAAATATCAATAGCTTAACCACATTTATAAATGATTTTCTGGAAGAGTCCAATTGACCTGAAAAGTTACCCTTGATAAAGTTTCTACCGTTCTTGTTAACTACAGCATTGATTTGTCTCTGAGCTAGTTGATCCAATTTACTACTACCCCCAGGTGCAAAGTTATTCACAATGCCCAAGGCACTATCTATAACTCCTCTTTGAGTTCCAGCAAATGAATACCACTCTCCAAACTCAACAGATGATCTCATAGCAGCTCCTATTGCATCACCTAACTCAGATATCTCATAAGGGGTATCTGTATCAAGGAATGGGTTATCAATCTTCAACCCTCCAGCTATAAAGTAAGCATATCTAGTATCTACTGCGGCAGCATCCTTTGCTGCTTGTAAAGCAGCTACTGTGGTATTGGAGTTATCAAGGTGTAGGAATGCTACGCAATCCTCTCTGTTCTTAGTATATGTTGCATAAGCAGCCAATACCGAAGTATCAGAATTATCCAATGGTGCAATAACCTCAAAGTCATCAAAGTTATCGAATGCATATGGACCTGTTCCTCCAGCATCACCTGACCAGTCAGCAGCTATTGGGCCACCTACTGTATTGGGTGTTGTGATTACATTAGTTCCTACTAAGTCAGCTGTTGCATTAACTCCAGTTGGATTTACATGAGGTACTCCAGCAACGTTGGCTGTAAATACTAGATCAGCTACTGCGCTTGTTAGGATTATGCCCTGTGTTAGGTATGCTGCTTGATTTGCTGTAACAAAGTTTGCAGCTGTTGTTGTTAGATCAGTGTCAAAGGTTGCCACTAGAGTTAACCCTCCAGGTCCAGCAATGGTAGCGGTACCTGATGTACCAGCTAAAGTTAAGGTGTCAACCTGAGCAACGGCTCCTACTCCTCCATCACTTCCACCGGTTGCAGAAAAGGTTCCTGTGTCTGGAAGTAGTGGTGCAGTGAACCCTGAAGCATCAAAATATGTTACATTAACAATCTTGCTTTTAGATATCACATCGTCTAAGTAATGTGAGTTTGCAACATCTGGCATTAATGGAATTTTTAAGTTCTCATATTTTTCGTTTATACCTGGGCTATTCAAATGTTGAATCTCTAGGTTAAACGCATCGGTATCTCCGTTAGATGCAAGAGTGATTAAGGCTATAACATTGTTATAATCTACACCAGCATATTTTAGGGTAAGACCGAAATAGGCATCTCCACTCTCTTCACCTAGCGTACTTGGGAAGGTTGCTTTTGCAGCATCCAAAGTATTAGGGTCGGCTATGTCAGTGTAGTGTCCTACTTTATTTATTCTCAATTGAGCACCTCTTAGAAAAGCTCGCTTCACTAAGGTAGGCCCTTCAAGACCCTCAACTTCTCCACCATATTTCTTTTGAAACTCAGTCCAGTTGACCATGATCTCATCATCGTGTCCAAATGGACCTCTAAGAGTTCTCACAGATACTGCGCTAGTGCCTTTCAAAAGAGAATCAATGAAGAAACTCTGGTCTATCTCATTAAATTTGATTTTTGCAGAATTTGGCATCTTTTATTTGTTTAATTTATAATTTATAAATTTAGTATTGTTTTAATTGACTTTTTTGTTCAGTTGGTTTTGAACTCTAGTTGCAGTATCATTAATACTTATTCTATGAGGCCCAGATAGTATGGTGGGTTTGGAGAAGTTGTATACTAGTAACCCAACTATATTACCTGAGTTGTTTCTAAGAGCTTCACAGAATATAGTTCCTATACCCCAAGCCTTCATGTAGTTTTTGAATTGCATCCTATCATCCCCTAAATTATCATTATTGGTTATCTGAAAATAATCCGTAACAGATAGCTCATAGGTTATGGTATGAATCATTGCATCTAAAGGTCTATTAGTAGTCTCTCTTTGCATCGAATCAAAGTTTGGGTATAGAGCTTCATAAGTCATGCTGTATTTTTGGATTGACCTACCTGATGAATAATATTCTCCATTATGAAACTCCAATATATATACTCTGGAAGCTTTTAACTTCATTAGGGCAGTATATAGTATTGGGGTTATTTCTAAAGCTAGTTTATTAGAGATCATTAATCCCATTCTGGTTTTAGCTTGTAACCGTCTATTTTTATAATACTTCCATAGCTCTACTGCTATGTATATAAGAACTATAGCTAAGCCCTCGTATAATTTTTCCATGATTAATATTAAGGTGAAGTTACGTTTATTATACTTGTATTTGCTTGATCATCTTTATCCTCAACAATATTGATATCTGTCATCTTAGGTATATTAGATGCCACTACTTGATTTACTATTTCAAATACATCTATTGCCTCATAATAATACTCTTTTTGAAATATACCCAATGATAGGTCTGGGTTCTGTGCAAGAAATGTATAGGTTACTAAAAATGATTCATTAGCATCATTATAGTATGGTACATATATTCTATTGGGTAATGCTAGAACTCTTATTTGTTCTAGTAACCTATCCTGTGATGTTTTGTTTGATACCAAGCTTACTTTAAATCTGTAAGTAGATGAGGTACTAGATGATGATACCTTATCAAAGGTTAATCCATTAGCAACATATGCTGGAGTAGGATCATTACCTACAGTACCCTCATAAAAGCCCTGCCCAGTAATTACCACTCTTGGCATCTTCTGTTCACCCCTATCATTACTAGGGCCATGACCAAATAGGCCAACTGCAAAACCATTAGGGCCCTGCTCTATAACTGACATGGCTGCATCAAAATCTGATTGACTAGCAGCATAAGTAGTACGATCAGCTATATAACCATGCTCTAGCAGTAGGTCATAGAATCTTTTCTCTACGCTTCTTTCAACAATCTCTTGTATGTTTCCTAGTGTACTCATCTTCCTATGGTAAAACCACTTCCTCTTAAAAATTGTATTTTTCTATATATAGCCATACTTACTATCCTAGCCATACCTTTTGCTCCTCCCATCTCATCCACTGAAGGCCTCCATAAGGGTCTCTCTGGAACTCCAAATCCATACTCATGTCTTGTAGCAATTTCAGATATTGATATACCTCTATGGTTCATTGCAGAAACTGGTACTCCAGCATAATATGTAAAGTTACTCCTCCAAGCTTTTATAGCATTATAATAAGCCTCGGTATCGACCAATATTCTTGGGTCCCCAGAATTAGTTCCAGGTGCTAATGGTAACCAAGATAGGTCCTGATTGTTGATATGACCTTTAACTATCTTCACTAACTTCTCAGCAGCTTTTCTTTGACCATATATTGATGAACTCTGTAACGCAGCAGGTAATGCCGCTAGCCCCATCTTTGCTCCAGTCCAATTACCCGTTAGTGTTATGTTTATCATTGATCTAGTTTTGATACCCCTGTTTTCACTTCCTCTCTTCTCATAATAACTTGCATCAATAGGGGGTCTGTAGATGCTTGAGCTAGTTGAGTATCACCATCTGCTCGATATATTATACCGTTAATATTGAATATGTCTTGTTCAGGCTTAAAATCGAAATACCCATCTGGGGTTGTATAACCTAAACCGGTTAGATATTTAATATTAAACATAACTATCAAGTTCTGATCATCCAGATTACCTGTAGTCTTATGTTTAGTTATAGGCCAGGTTCTAAAATAGTTATAACCAACTAAAGCCATAAGTTCTATTTCTGTGTAGGTCTCTTCTTTCTCTTCATTATACATAGCTACACCAGCAGGAGCATGTCTCAACCATATTATGGTCTCTTGGTTATACTCCTCGTGGATATCATTAATTGCCTTCCTGTAGGCGTTCCATTTACTAAGTCCTATTTTTGGCATTATCCAAAGTTTTTGTTTAATATAGTTATAGCATCTGTTGGACAAGGCTTAATTGCCTTCTGGGGTATTACTGGGTTCTTAGATAGTTGTCCACATATGGGTAGATATATTCTAAGTCTTTTAGCTAACATACATAACTCATTTGCCATGTTATCAAATGCTGATTTACCATCGGGCCCAGACTTGAATAACTTCTCAAGTGAGGCAGCTCCATCAAACCATTCTGTATCTGTAGGGCCAGTAGTTATCTTCTTTACTGGTACTCCATCGGATGTTGGGTCGTTATTACCAAAGAGTCCTATATAAGCTTTTCTAGCAACTAGATTTAAGAAGTCATAAATCACTAGTTTAGCGATTAGAAAATTCACTAGAGGGGGCCAATTTGATTCCACATTAGACACTGTTATTATGGGATCAACTATATCTTTTAAGTACTCCCTCCAGTAGAATATTTTCATGTTTCTATAGTCCTCGTCTATGGTTATACCCTCTGGAGTTTCTGTATCTATCATTTCTTGTAATGATGTAGTGTAGTTATTCTCATCCACTACCCTGAAGTCCCCAGCTGATAGGGGCTCTGCTAATGTGGTATCAACCGGGGTATTGATAACTTTATATGCATGACTTCCAAGTACTCCTGTGTTGGCTGTTTCAAATGTGAAGGTTACTACATTATTACCTGTACCAGATATAACTCCATTTGCTAATGTAGTTTCAGATACAAACCCGTCATTAGAAAATACCAATGTTAGAGTACTACCCGTTAAATCTAGAGCTACACCATTCTGGGTATAGGTAAAAACCTTTACCTTCTTTCTATCCTTAAAGATTGTAAAATCCGATTGCTGTAAGTTGCTCATGTTATTACGTCTATGTTTTCATTATTATCGCTAACCTGAATATCACAGGGTTCGTCTGTACTAACTATAGTATTTATATTATCAGATATAACTAACTTAGTATCTTGAGTGACTAACCTAATATCAGCCTTGTAGACTATAAGTGTAGGTGATGAAGAGCCCCCACCAGAAAGCCCTAACCCATATGTTAATATCGTCATGATGGATGTCTTTTCATTATTCTTAGGAAACTAGGATTATCAAGCTCATCGGTAAGATCGAACCTAAGTAGTTCAGTTATACCATCATATTATAAATATATAGCATTTAGTATTGTATGAGGTATACACAACAAAAGGAGCTAACTGTTAAATTAACTCCTTTTATAAATTAAGCTATTACCTTAATCCTTTTCAGGCTCTTCGTCCTCTAATAAGTACTCCTTCATCTCTTTGAGTTTTAACTCAGAAAATTTAGCTAGAGTATCTTCATCATGTTCAAAGTTCTCTTTGTAATAATCTATAGCATCATCCTTCTTTGTAAAGCTGTTGACTAATTGCTCAGCCTTTTCTTCTTCAGTAAGTTCCAGTGGTGCTTCAGGAGCTTTCACTTCCTTCTTGTCATTAGGGTTTTCCTCTTTCTCCTTGGCAGCTTTTGCAAGTGCCTTCAATGCTTTATCTTCATCCATATCCTTGATGTGGTTATGTTTCAGAGCTACCGAAATTCTTGCAGTGATTGGTCCTAAGTACTCAACCGGAGTTTTGTTACTTACTACCTTTAACTTGGATTGAGGATCAACAAAAACCGAAGCTCCATTTTTACTACCCAATACAAAGTATCTTTTACTCTTTGTTTTTTTTGCCATGATATATAAATTTTAGTTATTTAATTACTCTATGATAACTTGTTCCAATGGATCAACATCCATATAAGCAGGGAACCCATTTCCAGAGAATAGTATACTATCATCTATAATCACCCTAGCATCTCTGTACAAGATGCCAAACCCAGTAGTCAATGATGCATAAGTTTCAATTTTTTGGTTTGAAACTATTTTATCAGATTCCACCAATAGAGGTTGAGCATTATACTTAATGATTGCTGATGTTCTATCAATAACCATTTGCTGATCTACAGGCATGCTACCATGAATATAGTATGCAGAACTTTGAGGTACTGGAGTTTTCAAGTCCAATTTCTTCTCAGTTGTACCAGTATCTCTTAACTTGAATTCATCCAAGAATAAGGTTTCAATAGCAGCTTCTTCGCCACCAATGATCCCAAAAGGAGTTCTACCGATTCTAGCCATTCTAATCCAAACTCTTAACAAGTCTTTGTAAGACATTGATCCGGTTGTTTCAGTACCAACTACTGGAGCTGATTCCGAACCATCTGCCTGCTCACCATTAATAAGAGTATCAATCATAAGAGCATCAATGCCTTGATTCAACTTAACCCCAAAGTCTTGGAGGAAGATACCAATTACGTTAATTGATACATACTGTACCACTTCGTAAGGTATTTGAATACCACGTCCCATCTTCTTAACCTTTAAGGTCTTTTGACCGAAACTTATAGTTCCAGTTGGAATGCTTTCACCTTCACCCACATATTTTGGTGTAGCATCCGACATGTTTAAATGGGGAATAGTTACTGTAGGATTTGAGATAGTTTGTTCTGCTGCAATGAAGTCAGCCCAGATTGGAGATTTTCTCAATCCCAAACGTAATGCGTCTCTTATAATTTCAGGGATCAACCATCTAGCTGATTCATCAGGTAAAGTGAAAAGATTCTGGATGGAATCAATACTAGCATTTAGGCCTAAATCATCATATAGAGCCTCCATACTAATTCCCCATTTCGATCTTACAAATTCCCCAATTGATATGTCCATTGGGTTATTAGCATCCTTTCGCATGGATTCACAAGACATTACTACTTCTTGTAAACTATCCTTGTACTGCGATTTTCTGTATTGTTTAGTGTTCATAATATATTTGTTTTTAAAGTAAGCAAACTTTTATAGCATCACCATTTGTCGCAGCTTGCGTTAAATTATGACCCACTACTAAATCAGGTTCTGCTCCCCCAGCAACATACTCTCTCAAACCTGTTGTTCCGTTGTAAGCACCTAACTTCACGATTCCTGCATCTAAGCTGTCTGCTGCAGCTTCTGCATTAACTACTGTGTAGCCTCTCATGACTACTGTAACTTCCTCATCCGCAAGTCCATCATGCATGGAGTAACCTATTACTAGAGTTCTCTCATCATCAAGGGCTGCAGATTGTACTGTTCCTGTTGCAGTCAAAACTACTGCATCACCTTTATTCACTGTTTGACCTGTTTCAACTACAAAGCTAATACTTAGCTTATGAGCTTCTGGATCTATATGGAATTTACTGGTGGTTGGGGTTCCTAATGTATTTGGCATCTTTCTTTATATTTAAGTTTTAGTTAGATTCCTCTGTAGGTTGTACACCATGTATACCAGATGCATGATTGCTTGACTTACTTAAGTTAGCCATCACTTCTTGATTACTCTTAGGGGTTGCTGGAGTAGCCTCTTTCTTAATTGGCTTACCATCTGCTCCCATCACTCCAGTATCAAGGTTTGCTGTAGAAGCACGAGTTACTATAGTTTTACAATTTGGACATTCTGCTTCAAAACTTTCTTCGGCAGTTGTTCCGTACTGTAGAACTAGAGCTGAAGCAGTGTCTAAGTTTGCTTCCGCAATCATTGCTACTATAGCATCTTGAGCTTTATCAGCTCCACCCACTGATACGTGGTATAACCTTAAGGCTTCATTCCTAGTGGAAGTTTTAACCTTTTCCAATGCAGCCTCATCTAATTTACCCTTAGCAAGTGCAGCTATATCCTCTGCGGATAGTAGTACACTATCTTCTGGGTATTTTAGTTTGAGAGCTGTCAACTCTTCGTTAGCTGTTCTCAATTCACCGGTCAGTTTTAAGACCTGAGCATCTGTACTTTCTGCTGGAGTGAATGCATCTAAGCTAATAGACTCTTCATTCATGGCAGCAAATACAACCACATCGGTGGCATCCGCAGCTAAACCGAGTTTACTGATCAATAACTTTTTAAGTTCTTTGTTCATAGCTTTCGATTTATTGTTTAATTTATTTATATTATCTTTAAGTATTGTTGGGTCTGCTGTTAGTTGTATTTTCTCTGTTGTGTAGTTTTTCCAATCCAAGAAGTGGCCCATCTCTTTAAATTGCTGCTCTGAAAAAGACATAGCATTCGACTCAGCATACTTGGGGTTAACTATCTTCTCATCCTCAATTTTTTGAGCGTATGGGTCTGCCCCATGAGTAACTAGTGATATCTCATCATAAGCAATGATTCTTGTTACCACCCTCCTTACTAGCTTACCTTCTTCATCAAAGGTTCCCAGTCTACCGAAGAATTCACTACGATCCATTTTCTTATGAGATTGCTCCCACTCAAACCTAACTGTTACAGACACTGAATGAACCGATGGTGGGTCCATCATTATACCCCTAACTAGTTTAGGGTTAGCTTTACCATCCAGTTTAAATCTTGCATTTATACCAGGCGGTACTTCTACTCCTTCATAGGTCTTTTTGCCTTGCCAGAAAGTTTCAAATACTGATCCCACCTCGTTACCTACTATGGCATCGTGATTGGTCATTACCGCTTGACCAACTAACTTCGACATGGAATCCTTTAGTACATCTCCTTTTCCAAAATCTACAGGCCCAAACTTGTTAACTAATATTTTGGATAGAGCTCTAAATATGGGAAAAGCAAACTCATCATCAGCTGGGGCAAGATCACTTGCTTTCACATCTGGGTAATACTTATTAAAATCGGGTGTAGATGTATGAAATAAGCCAAAGCTTTCTATAGCCATGGGCTCATCCGATAGTATATCTTCAATATCTGAAGCCTTTGCCACCATGGGTATCTTGTTACTCAGTAACGTATGACCCATAAAAAAACTTTCTTTTGATTCAGGCATTTTTAATTTTGTTTTTGTAAGATTCTATTTTATTTTTTACCATAGACACTCCCAATTGTATTAGAGCCATCCATACCCCATTAAAGCTATAAGCTAAAGTACTAAAGGGTTGATCTTGACCAATGATTACCATTAACCAGGTCCATAATTGAGGAGTATATGGTGTAGTTATGGGTAGTAACATTAAACTAACCAACATTCCTAACCACTCATGTTTAAAAAACATACCCACTTCACTCCAACCCAACCCATCATCGTCAAGATCATATTTTTTCTGGTCGAATAATAATTTACAGAGGTTATAGAACAACCACCCATATAATGCTAATGCCCACGGGTTACTAAGGAACACAGGTAATTGTACTGGTTCTACAGTCCCCATTCGGGTCATATATATGATTGCTAGTATAGTTTTCATGATTTCTTTGAAGATTGATTACTTGTTTGATCTTTTCTTCACTGTCCCCTGTGTATTGTTCTTATCGGTCGTCTTTCTTTCTGACGTATCCTTTCCCTCCTCCTTTTTCTTCTTAGCTGCCGCATCACCGGAGGGGTCCTGTGTATTAATGTCTATTCTTGGTTCTTTCTTATCGGGTTTAACATATCCTAACTCATCAGCCCATTGTTCTAGCCCTATAATACCATATTGGTATTTTACGATTTGATTCCTTACCATAATCTCTTGGGCTTGTTGGTATTTCAAATCATCCTGTATGGTTGATCTTTTGAATACAACATTTAAGTCCTTAAAACTAAACCCTGCCAGAGATAGTGCAAGTTTATACCCAAACTCTAAGTTCTGGATAATAATGTTTTGAACATTGGTTAATTGAGCTAGCATCTTAGTAAACATAACGGTTACAAGAGTTTCACTTGCTCCGGGTCTACCCATAAATATTGCATCATACTGTAAAGCTGATGCAATAGCTAATTCGTTTTGTTCAAATAAGCCCTGTACTCCTTCAGCAGATTTTACAGTAGCTTTAAAATCAAACTCATGATCATCAATAAAACCAACATTTGCTCCATCGGCAAAGCCTTCTAATACCCTTTCCTTAGTCTCAGTTAGAAACTGTATCAACCTCGCTTCATAAGCAGGCTCAGTTTCATTCTCCATCATATCAGGCTTTGCTATCTTAGCATCTAAGTAACCAAGAATACCAAGCATGTTGATAATGTTTTTAATATTATCAACCATGGAGGTTTGAGTAGCAATTGGATCAATTACTGCCATATAAGGAGGAATACCATAGGGGTTATCCAAATCCCCATTTAATGCTATATACTTATATTGGTTGGTATTTAATTTTTTAAGGTCTTTATCGGCACCAATTATACCTAGACCCATATTTTTTAGTTTCTGATATGGTTTATAAGTTCTAGCCCCCTTATTAACAACAAATCTTACATTCTCGGGTTCTAAGAACCTAATTTGATCAATCTGATTTAAAGCCATGTTTGGAATCCATTCAGTAGATAGTGCTCCTCCAATCATGATTTGCCTAAACATCTTATTAACTATTCCATCTACTCCTGCTGCACCAGCATGCCATGTAGATGAAGCATCTTTTAGATAGGCTCTCATCTTATCTACTTGATCAGCTGGAACACTAGGATCGAAGTTAATCTTATGCCCAGTATTAGCCAGCCTAACAAAATCATTCATTGCTTGACTTACATCTGGGTTTATCTTGGATAGTTTTCTTAAGATGGGTATAACATCAAACTGAAACTCAGGTGTTACAGTTCTTAAACTTTTAGATAGGCCAGTTAACTCATTAGGAAAAGGTAGCTCTCTTTTTACAGAAGCTCTACTATTCACTATGGGTTTAGTGACGGGGCCTATATCAATCTCCTTTCTAGCAGCTTTAATCTTATCACCACCAAAACCGATATTTATGTCTAATCCTAAAATTTGCATGATTTATACGGGTTGAACTATTATACCTCTTAATTTTATTTTACGAACATGATTGGTTATTGCCTTTGCTAAGATAGCATCATCTGTATAACCATCATCGCTTGAGAGAAGATCATCAGTTTGGGGTCCTGAACCTTTCCCCATTGCTACAGCTTTGTTTTTCTCATCATATATAAAGGTGTAGGCTTCTTGCACGAATGCTTCATCCTTTATTATAATGTTATTCAGCCTGATGTCTTCCTCAAGTTCCCCTATTATTATGGGTCTATTCTTGGAAGTTGTATACCAACCTGGTATCTTCTCTTCTTTCGGCTTTCTTTTCTTTTTCTCCTTAACTAACTTAGTAGAGTAATAAAGCTTACTGTAATTCATCTCCTGTAGTTTAGAAGTTACTGCCAAACCTATATCATTAGATTCTGGAGCTAGAATTGCTCTATGATATATGTTACCTAGTCCTGCCATTAGTATTGCAAGCTCATTTGGGGGTAGTTTACCCTTATAAGAACCATACTCTTCTCCTTTTTCATCCATTATGGATAGAGCCGAGTAATCTCGTGATCTACCAGTTGAAACGTCACCCCCTATTCCAAACCTTCTACCATTCTCTGGTAACTTATAAATCTGTAAATTATCCCCCATTGAGGTTTTTACAGATTTTAGAACTTTATCAAATTGCCTATGTTTAGTTAGGTCTAATGGTATGTAATCATTTAAGCTTTCTTCTATAGCTCTTATATCCAATAGATCAAATACTGAAGACCCTGACGTTAAAAAATCGCCGTCAATTTCTTGAGCAGTACGTCTTGGTCCCAATGATGCTGACATCTCATTATACCAATTTGGGAACTTCTTGGTAGTGTCATTATCCTTACCACGTTCTGGGTGCATCTCCCATTTAAGTCGTAATGGAGTAAACTCTCCACCGGAGCAAGCTTCTACCCATTTTTTGTGAAAGAAGTTCCCGATCCCATAGGGGGTGTTATGGTTAATAAAATGCGTTTTTGTTATATAAGATTCATCTTTTTCTACGCAAATGTCATAGATGGTGTCCTTAAATTTTCTCAGTACTACCAACTTACTTATTTTAACTCCTTTACATCTACTACCATTTAGCACTCTAGTTACATAACTTGGGTGAATCCCTAAACTTTCTGCTATATCTTTTCTTCTTATCCCAGTATAGTGTTGTTCCCATATTTTACCAATGGTCATGATATCGGGAAACCCTTTACCCGTATTGTTATTTAGAGTTAAGCCCCTAGAGTGTTTAACCGCTCTCTGGGCATTTTCTTTTCTAGTTATAATTTGAAGGTTATTAACATGATCTATGTTCCTGGTATCATCCTTGTGATCTACTATATGACCCTTTGGTATCTCTCCTATAAAATGGGTAGCTACTAATATTGATACTTTAAATTTTCTTGATTTTTGCTTACTCCAAAGAGATACTCTATGATATCCCTCTGAACTAACCATTAATCTCTTCTCCTTTCCAGAACCTCTATAATACACCTTACCATGGTTAGAGATAAGATAATTAGGGTAGCCTTTTATTTTTTCCTTTCTCTCCTTCTTAGGGGGTTTATTTAGGGGAGCAACTTTTAAATTATCAACTCCACTATCAAATGTAATAGTGTATAAATCCTTTTTGATTACCTGTTTTAAAGTTTTCCAGCCTTTAGTGGTTAATACCCTATGAGCTGGAGTTGCTTTTAGCCTCTGCCCCATGTCACTCTCCACTTCCCAGGTTTTAAGTTTTCCTTTGTTTACAGCTCCTAATACTCTTCTCCACTTACCTGTATGTGATAATACCTCTAGTCCTAAGGCTTCCACATTATGTTTTCCAAAGTTCTTTGGGGCTATCATATCAACCCTAAAATTTCCACTTTTCCCAACTATTTCTGTATCACCTGTTATACAAGAATTAAGTATAGCTCTACCCCCAGTTGATAGTGTTGGAAATGCTGCAGCCCATATTTGATCTGCCCACCTAATGATCGCAGCTTCATCAATAACCAATAACGATAAAGCCTCAGATCGACCAGCTTCTTCTGTAGTTGGTATAGAGGTAATGAGAGAACCATTAGCGAACTCGATTTCGGAGGCAGTACCCAAGTCCTTAGTTCTCCCATTGATGATTTGTACTTGAAGGTGGTCAGGTAAGTTCCTATACATGAACTTAATCTTTCTCAATACCTTCTTAGCAACGGTGTCTTTTATGCTTATGATATTTATGTTCTTGTTTGAATGGAACATTGCATACCATAAGCAAAATAATGATATCAACTCTGTCAGCCCTGCCTGGCGGAATTTGAGTATAATATTAAACCTTTCTCTAATAAAGGAATAAAGTACAGCCCTTTGATATGGATATAATCCGAATTGGACTTTACCATAGACTGGGTTAATAACGTGTATAAAGTTGGAGAAAAAGAATGGGTCGGCAGCAGCTCTGGTTAAATCCTCGAATTCATCCGAAGACAAAGGTTTGTTTACAACCTTAGAAGCTCTACCCTTGGAGCCTATGTTTTCATCTGTATTATTCATTTAAGTTTATAACCTATATCAGTTTTTAAAATGAATTGAGTATCGTTAGATAAAGTAAACGATGCGTCCCCTCTTAATCTAAATCTACCCTTAGAGATAGAATAATCCAAACCTAGGATGGGGGAACTCAATTGAAAGTTGTACCCAGTGTGTCCATATAGATTTGATACATAACTTGCATGTCCAACTTTTTTAGGCAATTCGTCGGCTCTAAAATTGCCTTCTCGAAATTGATATCTAAAACGGTCATAATTAACGCCAAAGGAGTTTTGCCTGATGGACCCGTCAATTCCCAACAGATCAAGTCTGAGGCTGTCCCCACTGAATTCTCCATAGATAAGTTTACTTGCATCTGGGTGTTGTTGTAGAAATGCTAATGAGATTTTGGTTATCTCTCCATTCAAAGAGTCTATTACGGATAACAGTGAGTCATCCATGACTACCTCTCTACTTTGGTAGCTTTTTGTAGAATCAATGTAATTTATAACATATCTAGGTGGAACATAATTTTCATACTCTGGTGTTGGTAATTTACTATAATCTACAAATACTGTTGTAGAGTCAGTTTTAAAATTTGGGTTTTCCCAATACTCTTTAGCCTTAGCATCTTGATCTTTCCTGTCAAGGTAAAAAAAGATTATTAAACCTATTATGGCTATCTGTACTATAAGGGAACCCCATTTTCTTAGGTTTTCCATAACTTTAAATTTTTAATTAAACATAACCCCTGAAACTAAGTTCAGAGATTCAACATACAATTGCATATATATACCCCCCTATTTTCCCCTTAAGGGGGAATAGGATGGGGTAATATTCATGCATTGTTGTTAGAATTCTTTTATTGCTGCTTTTATAGAAGGCCAATTGAGTCCAACGAATATACCTACAAGAAGCCAAGCTATCTCATAGAACACTACCCCATTTTTGAATATGAATAGTAGTACAGCTATGGTTAGCAGTGTTGCCGATTTTAAAGCATACTTAGCTAACCAATTCTTAAGCATTACAAGATATTTCATAAATTTACTATTTAGTTAAACATTCGATAAATCCTTTCACACATAAGCCTCTGTCTCCATCGAAGTTGTATGATCTTTTCTTTCTGGCTACTTCTATACCTTCTCTACCTCCACTATCATTGGTATTCCCTTCTACAGCCATGAAATGGGTTTTCTTCACATCTTCCACAATTCCAGCATGTCCATAAGTCCATACCCCATTTTTAGTCTTAGAAGGCTCACCATCTCTTCGTTTCTCAAATATAACCATTGATCCAGGTTTTGCTATCTTAGAAACTTTAAATAGTCCGGTATCATCCTTCTCAAAGTTCTCAAGTGTTCTAACAGCATTAGCACTACAATTGTCTGTTATACTTGCCAATACTTTACTTTTACCCGAGTATGTAGGATGTGCCCAAGCAGCTTCTGCAAATAGTGCACACCATGCCCATCCGTTTTCAAAGCCCACTCTTCTCATAACACCATCAAGTATAGGGTTTACAAAACCCCCGTTATTGGGTATCTCTCTTTCACCTATCATCTCTCTTACCCATTGTAAAACTGCGTCATTCATTTTTAGTACTTCCATTGTTTTAAAAGTTTAGTTTATCTATTATTGATTTGAACCATACCCCTATTTCGTAAGGGGGTGATTTTGTTACTGTTGTTCTAGCTTTGTTAATACAGTACTCTGACCAATCCTCATCATACCATAGTTTAAAAGAGTCTGGAACTCCTTGTATTCTAGCCATCTCTCTAGGTGATAACATGTGACCCCAATGATTAAACTGTCTGTTAGCTTTCCTTACTGTAAATGGGTATGCGTTGGCAAAATTACGATATACCCCTGGTTGGTTCTTCATACGCTCCCTATTTACAGGCCAACGATTTTCCGCCTTGAATTCCGTTAACCAGAGCTTTCTAGCTTTCTTAACAGATACCCTAGAATCATCGCCATAATATAGGTTAATCATTTTCTTGTCATCTTCAGTAACATGACATATACTAGGATTATATTCCTCTAATCCTTTTATCAATTCACCTGACGTTTTGTAGATGAAGTCGGTCTTTGGTAGTTTAAATTTTTTTATTGTATTCTTGGGTAAATCCTTATGAACCCCCACTATTACTAATCTAACCCTAGTTTTTTGAGAGTTACCCCAAGCTGATACTGACTCCTTAAAAGTAACTGTTCTGTAGTTTAAGAACTCATCCAGTAGGGTTGGGTAGTGCTCAAGCATCTTGGGTAAATTCTCCATCATAAAGAACTGAGGTTGGTAGTAGTTGATAGAATCCACAAATGCTCTTAGACTAGCGTTCTCGCTCGGATCACTCATCTTCTTAGCCCTAGAGTAGGCTAGTACTGATGAATGCCCACAGTCTGGAGCTCCAATAATGATATCTACCCCATCCTTCCTATACCTGACATCTGTTGTTTCATCATAGGATACGTTAAAATTTAGGTTCCATTGTTTTTGGTGGGTGGTGTGAAACACAGTTCTTGGTTCTATATTACCAACAAGTTGGTTTCTAAATGGGTGAAGTATTACACCGTTACCTCCACATACTCCTAATGTTTTCAAGCTCATACAATTTATAAGATAAGTATTGTTTGACTATTATTTCACCTAGAGTTTTAATTTTTTTATTCAATTATTTAATCATATCTTTATCACATGGAAATCAAAGAATATATAAAAAAGGCAAAAAAATATCAGAAGACCCCCAAACGGAAAAAGCTTGATAGACTAACTTATTTAACTTTAGGATATGCGGGTGAAGGAGGAGAGGTAGCAGATGAGATTAAGAAGGCATGGAGAAATAAGTCGGGTAGGATAACTAAAGCACGTAGAAACAAAATATTAATAGAAATGGGTGATGTCTTGAATATTACTTTTAGAATGATGAAGGAACTCGACTGTACCATGGAAGAACTTCTGGATATACACTTAGAAAAACTTAAAAATAAAGCTAAACCATTTTAACATGAATGCAAAGAATATTATGTCAATCGCAGGGTACTGGGTTACGTTCTACATTATACACATAGATATAGTAGAACTAGTAGGAAAGGACACCAAATACTATTGGATAATGATTTTAAAATTAGTAATATTATCACTTATGGCCTTCCTTAGAGGGTTCAACAATAAAACTTTACAAATATGAAAAAACTATGGTGCCAATTTATACTTTGGCTTTTTAACAAGAACCTAATGCTCATCAATGGAGAAGTTGATGAACGGGGTAAGGTTACAGTACATGTGGGTATTGATTCCAAATACGAACACCCACTAGGTAAGATTCAGGTGGATAGACTCTTTCACATACCAGATTGGAGATACAAAGCAGATTGGATCAATACGGAGGGCGAATATATGGTCAGGCTACAAGATAACAATAAACCCAATTTGTTTATGGAGCATATAGCAACTCGAGATGATCTAACCTCTCATTTTGGAAAAAACTTTAACCCATCTTCTGCAAAGTTGATTGCTGGCTGGTTATTTAAACATGTTCAACTATCTACAGGAGTAGCAGTGGATGTTATCGTTCGACCTAAGGGTATGGAGAAACAATTGTTCTTAGAAAATGTGAAGAGTGGAAAAATGAAAGCTGTTGAGTTTACTAGACCCATAGATTACATGAGAGTGGTGGATGTTAATATAGAAGCTTACTCTGATGTTGCTGCTCTTAATGATGCAGAAAAGTCAGAACTGAAAGCCTTTTTACATAAAGCAGATTTATCATGAGCCATATGAACAGACCCTTATCTAAATTGGATGATACCAAAGTACCCAAGAAAGTATATCACTCATGGGCATCTGGGGTTGATAATGATAAGGGTAGGAAAGTAAGACATCCTTATACTGAAGTGGGGTTCAAATTTGACAAAGACAAGACATGAAAGATTCAGAGAAATTAAAACTCTTAGCTAACTGGTTTGATTTAAGAGATAAGGAACAACCTATATTTAAAGGTAGTGGTACAGAAGTTCAAACAGACCTTAGAAGAATAGCTAGAAGCTTAGAAATAGATGAAAGCATAACCCAAGTTCCTGTAAATACTAGGCAAGTGGTAGATGTGGATGTTATCACTGGGTTTAATGCAAAAACCCTACGTGAAAATCTACTGAGAGCTTATGATGATGGTTTTGAGATAGTATCTAACTTAGCTGGTGATGCTAGACTAGGTTATTCAATTATTGTACATAAATATAAATAACATGCAAAAAGAAAGAATACCCAAAGAATTAAAAGGAGCACTGATCTGGTTAAGTATGTCAATAATACTTGGGTTCGCAGTCATATCCTTCAGTGAGAAGATAAATGGGCCGAATGCCTTTTTTAATAATTGGTGGCCTGTATTAGTAGGACTATCAATTATGGTACTAGGTATAACTAATGTACATGCTTGGCGAGAGTCCAAGAGAATTCGTAAAGGAGCCCATATAAAGGTTCAGTTCCTTAGGGCTATAGTGATATCATTAATTTCATTAGGGCTAACTATGTATGCACCTGCTCCAATTATCAAATGGCAATTCTTTATAAGTATCTGTTCTTTTCAGATCGGTATATTTATGTTAGCCTTTGATTACTTATTCAACTATTACAAAGGCAATGAATGGAGCTATTTTGGAACAGAATCAGTTCTGGATGTTTTCAATGCTAAAATACCCATATGGTTAAACATCTTTTTGGAGGTATCATTTCTAATTGGAACTATATGGGCTTTTGATAAGTATATTGTATAATAAGGCAGAGGATAGCATAGCTGACAAATGCGCTACCCATACAGGGTAGAGATCGTGGGGTAAGAGCTCACCTTCTGCCTAGAAATTTTAGAACACTCGATGGATATGTAAACCGGTGGTCGGGTCTGAACGAACGGTATAGGGGTTAATCAGAGTGAGGCATCTGTCGGGTATATGATTAAATGTATTCGTCTCAATGATTAATCATCAGGCCATTTTTTAACTTTAAATCTAATAAACATGAGAATTTTAAATGCATTCTTTTATATATTCTGCATCCTGTGGGTAGTTGCTACTCTATCTGTAGTGATTTGGATGATCACTAATTATAATCATTACGGATGGATTCTTTTAATATCACTAGCAGTTGCTGGGTATATGGTGCATAGAGTACATAACCCCAGGCATTGATGGTAGAATTTAAGAACGGTACTAGAATAGAATCACCCAACCTAAGTGGACAAATAGCCATAACCGAAGAGATGGTAAAATATAATGCTATGGGTTGGAAGGCTGAAGACTTGTTTAAAGCTGACCTTATCGAGAACACCAATATCGACCGTGACAATCCGCAAGGTTGGTATGGTTGGAAAGTGAGCTTGGGAGTATACTACTTCATCTGGAACTCACAGCCTGCAAATCCCACTAAAAAAGAAATTGCCATGATCCGAACTATGCTTCAAAGAGATGGCTATGAAGTTGAACCTTTATCACTTTTATTTTAAAAACCATAAGAACACTTAAATCATTTAACACAGACACAATAGATAAGTTAGTCAATGCGATGAACACTATATTAAGTCAACCAGGTAAATTTAATATTCACTTACTAATGAAGGGCTTAGAAGCACATGTATACCTATCCACCTCTTTACAGAGTATGGGTCTAGTGATACAAGTGAGACCAACTAGGTATGAAGTCAATAGGGATGCTATAAAATACTACACCCCCAACCCAAGTACCCTTCGGATGACCAAGGGACATCCCTTAGCTATCTTAATACTTAAGCAGTATAACCTTCACAAGGATAGGTCTAATCTTAACTTTGCCTTAACTAAACTCAAAAAGAAATATGGACGATTTAACGAAAAAAGTACATAAGATTCTTGTGAAAAAATACGGTCAAGAATTTGATAAAGGGTGGTTTGAAAACGGAACTTTATTTAAAAACATAATTAAAGCAACCGAAGAAGCATTAACTATACCCGATGTTAACAAATCTGTTTGTGTACAGACTGGATTAGAATGTGGTTTTCCTTGCCATAGTGAATGCCCTTTATATGATAAGCTGAAACCTTAATGAATATGAAAAATACATTTGATTACACAGCCAAGAGCAAAGAAGGAAATGACATCAATGGACAAGTGTTAGCTGAATCACACGCTGATGCTTATGACTACTTATGTGAACAAGAGTACACAGAAATTAATGTTAAACGACATTTTGAAGTGGACGAGCTTCGTTAGTAGGCTTATTACCTACAACGCTCATGAATATAAGGCGTGTGGGCTGGTTTTGCGTTGTAAATGCCTTTATATTTAATGTTATCACACGTTTATTATGGTAGGAAACTTTTAAGAAATAAATATGAATAAAGTAGAGAAAGCCCTAAAGGTTGTAGATTACTCATCTTACAACCTAATTGCCCATTACCATGATAAGGAGTTTAGTCATACTATACACATCATGTTTAAGAATGGTTCAGGCTATTGTAGAGTTTATTGGTTCGATGATGACCCAGTCAATATCTACCTAGAATACCTAACCGTTAGTAAGGCTTTTCAGAAGCAGGGTAAGGGAGCACATCTCCAGGTTTTAAGGGAATCCATAGGTAGAGCAATTGGAGCAACCAAATCTAATCTGTGGGTAATGGAAGGTACGTGGATGCAAGAATGGTACAGAAGGAGAGGCTACGTTGATACTGTACCACATGAGAAAGAGCCTGGTAGTATTTGGATGGAAAAGAACATTAGAACTAGATAGAGTTATGAGAAACTATATGAAGCCCCAGAAGAAGAGAAACCGGTGGGACCCTTATAACCCCAAAGTATCACTTAGAGTCAAGAACGCTTATAGGAAGGTAGGGTTCACTATGACGAGGCTGGAAGATACATGCCCTACTTGCATGGGTGATAGGGAACTATGTAGAGCCAAGAAAGTCAAGGTTGAGGTTAATAACTTTATGGTTATATATTGTTCTAAAAGCTACTACATACTAGTATACAAAAAGATGTCAACCCTTGGCAAGTACCTAGAACGAATTGTTCTGGATTATCCGAAACCCTTAGGAGTTTGCCTGAAAATTCCCGTACTAAAAAAGGCACACGGTGTGAATAGAGGATATAAAAATGAGGAAAGGAATAGGGGATCAATCCCTATCCAATCCCTCATGCATCAATCAATAATCTATCCTATAATTGATTTAAGATAATCCAAAAGATTCTTGCAATCTTTGAGATCAATCTCATTCCTTGAAGATGAGAAATTCTCTATCTTAAAATCTTGGATTTTCCAATTCTCTTTATAGAATTCCATAAATGATTCAATTGAGATCAATCTCTCTTCATCTGATCTATCTTTTCCAAGGATATCATTGATATATCCTCTTAATCCTCTTCTGATCTTCGATCTCTTTTTCTTCTTATCCTCTGATCCTAATGCATCTAATCCCTTATATATGGATTTAGATGATCCCTTGGCATCTTCCTTATCCAATAGAGATTTCTTTCCTTTGGATAGATCAATCTTGATATTAGATGCATTCAATGCATCATTAGATTGAGATTCTTTCTTTGCATCCTTTAATTGATTTTTCATGATATTAGATTTAATTGATTAATAAATTATTGATTTTCAAATATTATAAATGATTTTGGATTATCCTATATAAATGATTAAAAAGATTAATCCCTCTATAAAGATAGATATTCCCATGATGAATTTAAATTTCATGATCTTAATTTCTTTTCTTGATAATCCGATAGATTCCTGAATGATGATTTGATTTTTCATGATCTTGATTTATTTAATTGATTATTGATTTTCAAATATCTAAATAAATTCTGGATTATCCTATATAAATGATTAAAAAGATTCTCGGTAATTTCTCTCCTAACTCATGGACAATTCCGGTCGGCTGGTCTCATACACAAAGAAGGCCTGTAGCGCAGTACTTGGCCTCAGACCCTTTTATTCTTTGTAGTATTGGAATTATATGGAAGTGAATAAGATATTCGTATTTCGTGATCTAATCCACTAGAGATATGAGTGGGTATGCCTATTTCTAACCGAAGATTAATCTATAATCTCTCCGTCATCCTCTCTTCTACCTTCATGGGTACCAGGCCCCTTACCCTTCTTTCTTTTCTTGGGTTCAAGGCTTATGGCCTCAGACTTAAGGTTCCAGCCCCTTTGCTTAGTTGCCACAATCTCCGGTACATCACCCTCTAGGTATTGAGCCCCCAGAGCCTCCTGTTGGGTACCGCTCTCTAGTAATGGTTGCTCTCTCTGGGCATCTATCATTTTCACAGCCTCATTGGTACCTATGTAGTTCTGGTTGTTGGCCTGTTGGTTATTATTGTTAATAACAGTAGTAGGGTCTGATGGTGTAAGAGTCTTGACTAAGTCCGCAATTGGCTTAAGACTATCCATTTGGTTCTTGATGGCTCCATTCAACGCTGATGTAAGGAATGGTACGTAGCGATCTCCTTGCTCACGCTTGAGCACCTGAACTTGGTTCAAAGCCGTGCCCCGGTCAGCCAGAGCCCCTTGAACTGTCATAGCCAACAAAGCCCGATATGTATCTTGTAACCCATCCTCTCCGTCACCTATTGCTGTCATACTCCTTACGACCTTGGTTGTGGCTTTTATGACTCTACCAACAGGCATATCAACGAAGTCTGCTAACTCTGTAATAGATATCACCTTGCCATTCACTTGATATCCATCCTCTATATATCTATGCAGTATTCTCTCTTGTATTCTCTTGTAGAGTTTTTCTCTTTGTTTTTGGTCATCTTCAACATGATAGGCTTTCATTGCCATGGTTAGTCCTGCGGTTCTTGGTACCCTAACCTTTCCGTCATCTACAGGCTTCTTTCTTTGTTTAGTCTTTTTCATTGTCTTGTGGTATTATGGTCATGTTAGTAAACTCTGGTGCTTTGTTATGTAGTGCTACAATGTCCACCCTCATAATGTAGTCTTGATATAGTGTTCCATCCTCGTCTACACTCATCCCATCTGGTACTGGTGTTATAGTTATATCGATGTCCTTATCTTTCTTCATTTCTTTAGTGTTTATGGTCTGGAGCAGTCCTGGTGTCTGAATACTCCACATTTGCTAGGTAATCATAGTACCAGGCCTTCCAATATTCTTCCTCTGATGCATCGAATGACCAAGCTTCCCAACCTTTACCTTGTATGATTGCCTCCTTGATCTCTTCATCATGACTACCTCTCATATCTACATGATCACCATTGAAGGTAACTTGGTGCTCATTCATTTCTTTGAACCAATTTTCTTCATCCAAATAATTATCTATAAATGAATAATCTTTGATCTGCAACCCTTCTTCAATTAATGCATCCTCTCTTAAATTTTCCATGATCTTATATATTTGATTTTCAATAATCAATATAGAGATAATAAATGATTGATCCTATTTTAATTGATCCCACCTTGTCTAGGTTCGGGTCTATTTGGTGTATCTGGCATTTTATCAGTGTACCATATATGTTTGTCAGCCCAATCTATTTCTAGGCCTTCTTCAAGAAATACCTCTTCGTGTACCATCACGTTGGTTATCATCTCTTTGATCTCTTCATCAGAGGGTCTTGGGTCTACCCCTTCAAAGTCCTTGAGTGCTTTAGCAAATATAGCAGCCTCCATTACAGTTTGGTTTTCATCCTCTAAGGGTTTACCTTCCTTAAATAACTCATCTATCTCATCCAGTATGGTATTGCATTTACCTTGAATGTTATTTGCTTCTTGACGTAAAGCTTTAAGCTCATTCATTTTAGATGTTATGTTCTCGTGTATTTCTTCTAATCTGCTCATGGTTAATATTCTTTTATTACTGGTTTATAATATCTCTCTAGTTCTTTCTGTGTAATAGTCTCCTTTTCATCAACTGGTCTATAGGTACTAGTGTATAGATTCCAGCCATTGGGTAGTTTTATATCCTTCACATCCCTCTCTACTTCTTGTATAGTTCCCTTAGCTATGTTTAGTCTAAAGATTTGATCTTTGTTTTTGATGTGGTGGATTATAACCATCTAGGGTTTTCTTAGATTAAGTAAGCTTGGTTTCCTCTTCAACCAATCAGCCTTTGATTGCTGGTGATCATGGGTCTCCTTCTGCTCATCATCACAAGGTATTCTATCGCCTTTGGTTTTAGCTTGTTTTCTTGGATTAGTTAAGTCCATAAGAAACTTGTCTTGTTTTTGTTGCTTAGTCTTTTTCATAATGTCTTCTTTAATTCTTTAATAAGAGTAGTTTTCATGATGTTATCTTCTATGTAGTGTAGATTGGCCCTATGTTGCAGATGGGCTATCCCACTAGGGGCATGGTTGTTTCCTATAAACTTAATTATAGTCTTTTTTAGCTTTAGTAAGCAAATGATCTTTTTCAATCTCTTTTCTAATTCCCATAATTTTTCTATTCTTGGTTATCCAGCATCATATCATAGTTCTCAATATCATCATGATAAAATTTGGCTTCCTCCAATTCCTTAATAGATTTATATATAATTTTTTTCATAATTAAAGATATGCATAAATATTGGATAATCAAAATTATTTAATCGGGGTTCTCAGAGTTTAAGTCTACGGCCTCCAATATTAGAGCACCTAATGTTGCAATTGATTCCGGTGACAGTTGATTTGCAGGATTAAGTAATATTAATCTAAGTCTTAATGGTAATGATCTCACTAGACTTCTATTAGTGTCATGGGAATTACGCCTTTGTTTCACTTTTCCCATACTGAAGTGGTATTTTGTTTTAGGCATATTAATATATAGTTTTTCTGATTTTGTTCCTTTCTTTAGCCAAGAGAGTTTGCTCTCTTCTTACTTCTTCGGTTTCTTCTTCCTGTTTCTTGGGTCTTTGTCTCTTCAAGAATGCGGGTAGTTGGGTAAAGTTCTTCTTCAACCTAACTATCATCTGTCTTCGGGTTCTATTTTGTTTCATGGTTTTTTAATTTAAAGTAGATAAGCCCGAAAGCTAATCAATCCACCGGTGGAGTTTTATTTTCAGATTAAAGCACATTCTCAAAAGAAACTAAGCTCTTTTTTTATTCAAATTGTTTGTTATAATTTTCTATATGAGCAGTAGCGTTGAAGTCCTTGACTAACCAATCAATATTTCTTGGTACTGCCTTATTATCGTAAAGTACGTCTTTTGGTGATTTATAACCCATCAATTGTAGAGTTACCTTAATGTCCTTATGGGTTCTAAATGATATAGGGTGTATAGGTTCTTTTTCTAATCTAGGGTCTTTACTACCATCTTGTCTTTTTTTGTGCCAGACTCTTTCTCTACCTGCTAATTGCCAATGCTCTAAGTATAATATGCAAGCAAATTCATCTAGTCTTAGTAGTCTGGCTATAGGTGGGCATTTATCTGCTTGCAGCGCCATTCTCCGTATCTCCTTTTCAGCACTGGTTGCGGCTGGAGTGTTAGCTCTTATAGAGTTTAAATAAGTGGGTGTAGCTGATACCCAAGTAGGGGTAAATGTTTCAGCATGACAGTTTTCGTTGATTTCTTTTTTCATGGTTATTAAGTTGGTGTCTCTAAGTATTCTTCGCTTATTGGCTTACCCAGTATAGTTTTTAGAAATGGTAGCCATATATCTGGGTTATTCCTTGGGTACATATCATCTATATCGTTATCATTCATAATGTTTAATATAGAGGGAAAGTCCCAGGCTTCATTAAATAGCATAATGTAGAAGTCTTTCTTGGTCTTTATTGCTTTTACTTCTTTGAGCGTGACACTATCCTCAAATATTTCATCAAGGTCTTCCATAGTAGCGATGAAGTCTTTCTTCATTTGGTCGAGTGATTTCATGTTTTCTTTCTTCGATTCTCTAGCCTCTTGTCTTTCCCGTCTACCCTCACAAATGTGGAACCAATCTATAGCTGTAGGTAAATTCTCATCTGGTATCTTACCTTGTATAGCTTTGGTGAAATCTTTAATCTCCATATCTTTATTGTAATATGGTTTAATTGCATTAACAATTTGGTTGTAGGTTTTAAAGCTTTTCATAATATTATTATTTAGATTTTCCATAATTAAATATAAGAATATATTATCTAATATCAATAGACCTTATCTCTTTTTTAATTGGTCAGCTTTAAAGTCTACTCTTTGTTTCGATCTCTTTAACTTGACCATAAATGGGAACCATGCCCACCCTTTCTTTTTGATCTTAACTACAACCCCTTTACCGTTTGGAGTCTTAACCTTGTTACCCTTCTTTAGTTTCATCATCCTATTGTTATAGTTCTACCAAATAGTTTGTTTAGCATCTCAGTTCTTAAGGTTTTATAGTTTACAATTACGCATCCTAGGTCTGACCTCATAATACTTTCACAATCTTCATCTGGGCTGTGGTGTAATCCAAGTGCTGCATGTCCTAACTCGTGCATCATTATTACCTCTCTACTTATTAGATCTTTCTTGGCCCATCTCTTCTCATCAATTACTATGTTCACCTCCAGCCTACTCCAAGAGCAATCAAAGGCTATACCTTGTATACCCGGATAAATTTTATAGTATGAACTTAAGTCCCCAAATAATATGCTTACATCACGATGTGAGTTGTTCTGTCCTCTGATCATACCTTCACTTAGGAATAGCATGTAGTATTGATCTAGCTCAGGGTCTACAGCATAGATGGGCTCTTTTCTGAATAGGTAGCAGCTATTCATCATCATTAATACTAGGATTGATATTAGTGTTCTTTTCATGATTTCTAGTGATTTAATTTATATATTTTAATATGATTCATCTAATATATGGAAGATTAAACTAGATTCAAAATCTTTATAACCAAAAAGCCCAGAGTATTAGTCTGGGCTATTGTTCAATCTCTGAAAATCTCATTATGTAATATTCTCTCATTTATCTCCATTGACCCAGAGTATACTAGTACCCAGATGATAATTCCTAAGGCTATCATAACTGGTGATGATAAATCAAGTACCCTTATACTATAGACTGTTGGAATTATAGAGAGAGTTGTTGCAATTAACATCGCAACCTTAACGAATTGAGATACCTTCTTTTTCAAGAGGGCTCTTGCTAAACGTAAATCCATAACCTTTTCATTTGTTTGACAATAAACAATGCCCAAGACTTAGGATCAAGGGCATTGTTTTCAGATATTAAATCTTCGTCAGATTGCCTTCAAGCGGGTTGCTATACCCTAAGGTTCTCCGATCTTAAGTAACCAAAGGCTGTCTGTCGATACCTCTTGTTACTGTGCTGTGGGTTTAGTTCCCATCTGTAGCCTTTCCTCGTTAGAGCAGTTATAGTAATAGATTCGTCTTGCGGTATACTTAAATCATACCAGGCAAAATATAGGACGTCAATCTGTTTACCATAGCTTTCCTTAAAGAGTAGTCTGTTATACTTGGCTCTATGTTCAAGTTTGACCTCAAATGTAACATATCCAACCTCTACGGTATTTAGGATAGTTATTTCAAGAACTTGGGTTGGAGCTTTCATAACAACATCAAAGCTATTATCAAGTGCAACAGTGACTTCTTTTTCGATAGAGGTCAGACCGTTTGCCAATACACTTCCTAGAAGGGTAAAGCAAAATACTAGGCTCAGTAACCTTTTCATCTCATCTGTTTTAGTTTAACATTCATTTAATAAAGTCTTTAATAGTCTTTTAGTATTGTTTTATTTTAATTGTTGTCCATTTTTTAAATCCTATGAGTACCCAGTCATCTGTTTTCTTGAGTGCTCTGAATGCTTGATCATAAGTAAATTGCCACATCCAATCTATCTTCTCAAGCTTGAGTATGATGGCTCTCAAAGATTTAGCTTTGTATTTCTTTTTGCCTTCTGGCGTCTCTATTTTTACCCTGTAACTCATGCCTTATAATTAGGTTCTGTGGCTTTTATAAAATCAATCATATCTACCAATAGGTATATGTCTTCTATTATGTCTTTCTCCTTATCGTTAAACCTCCCGTCATACTTTAGGTTTCTATCATACTCTAGTTGTAGGTAACTCTTTGCCTGTCTTTCCTCTTGTGAAAACTGTAAAGTTAAAATATGATCGTGGTACTCCATTTGATGTTCTCTCATGAATACCATACCTACTTCTGTCTTGAAGGATTCATAGCTATCATCACCTTGGTATATATCCTCTCTTTCTAGGTCATTTCTAGTAGCGTGATTGAATGAGTCTATGTGTTCTACTATGTATTGACGTACCCTAGGTATGATCCACTCTCTATCATCATTGGCTGTGGTTATTCTGAGAGGTTCTGGTGTTAATTCTACCATGGAGTGATTTGGGTACTCTATCTTTATATTCATACCTGGCCTTCTGTAACTTGTGGTTCTACCATGTACATCTGTATTTACATCTTCTATTGGAGGCTTTATTCCTCTTCTTCTGGCTACTTCTTCTAATGTAGGAACGTCCATTCCTGCATCTAATAATGCCTCTAATGTTTGTTTTAGCTGCTTATAGGTCATTTCTGATCTACCCATATTTCTACCTCTACCATCAAATAGTTCTTTTAATTCTCCTACATTAAACCCTCCTTGGGTTGGTACATTCCTCATGGCCTCTCTCCATTCATCCTCAGTAGGTCTGCCATGCATTTTGTTTGCCTTTCGTCCGAATTGCTCCATCCAAGAGGGTCTACCGTATCGGTTCTTATCGAAATTCTTACTCATTGTGTTATTGTTTAGAATACCACCTTTGTTTGGTCATGACTATTATGTTGAGGTCATCTAGTAATACTCCTAGGCCTATCATTGCAGCCTTGTTTTCTTCGTCCTCCATTTTACTTAAGTTTATATCTTTCTCCTTAAATAATATAGCCCTGTCCAGTGCTTGAATGTATAGTTGTGGTATAGGTATACCTTCTTCTACCAAAGCCCCTAGTTTAGATTTTATCCGGTTAAGTTCATGTAAGGAGAACCATTCCATTATGTAAGTTACTTGCCTCATTAGTTCAGTCTTATTTTGTATTCTTGTGTTAATTCTCTTTTAAGAGATTCTACATCCTCATTCCAAACCCACTCTATTAGAGTGTCAGGTACTACCATGATCTCCAGTTCTACCCATTTTTCAATGGTCTTTTGAGCTGCCTCCAATTGAGGTATATCATATATCGGTTCTGGTAGTAGCTCTCTCATGATATCATTACGTAAAGAGGTGAGCTTGCACTTAATGTAGATTCTATTCCATTGGTGTCCTTTACCAATAGTCCGTTCTCATTAACATCTACCAAATGGTACACGGTATATTCCCAGAATACCTTAGTCTGGTCATTCTTGTAGAATAGTTTAGTACCCTGTGGTACCTCATTATAATCCCATAAGGATTTGAATTTGTTTTTGGTAAGTTGTGGTTCAAATGATTTTCTCATGATTTTCTTATTTGATTTTCAATAATTAAATATAATCATATTATAACTCCTAAAAAACGGAATTTCCAAAATTATTGGATAGTCAAATATATAGTATAGAATAGTCTTTTGATTATCCCAAATATCCCCCACTACTGATTGTATAAGGCATTTTACATTCAATTCAAATACCTTGCACGGAGTACATAACAGAAGGAAGCCCCGAGAACCTATCAACTCGGGGTACTTCCTTACTAGATATACCTAGGAAAATCAAAAACTAGGTATATGATCTGCTGTGTAGACTGTTCCAGCCCAAGTGATAGCTTCTTCTCTTATCACCCTACCTGCTTTCTTGGTTTCGGCTTTAGCAATCTGCTTAATCAAAGATGCAGTCTTTCTTCTGATACCTGAGCGAAATTTCTTTCTTGAAGGTATATCAGTTGCATCCGAAGGGTACTGATACATTAGGTCTTTTTGTTCTGTGATGACCTTTGTCACATTTGCCTTGTTCTTGGCATCTTTCTTTTCCGTCTTATTAGCCTTGCTAATATCAACGTTTTTGTTTTTTGTTGTACTCATGTCTCTTTTTTTTAATAAATGATTAATTATTTTTTGTTATCCAAATATAAAAGAATTATTTGATTATCCAATAACCTTTTTAATTAAAAACCCTGGTGTATTAGGGTTTTTAATTCTTGGGTAATTCAGCTTCTTTGATAATTAGGTAATTTCTAATTTGACTTATTACGTCAATTGTTAAGTGCTTTTCATTAATAATTACTATTGGCTGATTTTTGACAACTCCGAACTTTCTATACTCTATTGGCAATATTGCCATTTCATTGTCATCATAGTTACCACGAGAATACTGAATTGCTTCTGCTAGATGCTCTATTCTTATTTTGTCTGAATTTGCAAGTTGTGCAATTACTGAGGCCGTTTTAATCACTTTGTTCTGTTGACCTAAAGATAGCTCCATTCTATCAATGGCTGTTTTAAATAGTGATTCACAGGATGCTGGCTTATCATATTCGGTCGGGACCATATTATTTTTTGCCTGTTTTACTCTATGTTTAATATCTTTTAATGTTTCAAAACTTGTTTTATTTGTATAGTCAGGTTTCCATATTTCAATACTCAAAAACCCATCTTCCGAAAATTTAACCCTAGAAAAGAATTTTTTAATTATGTTAAAGTCTTCTTTTGCTTTGGGGTAATTTAAGATGTTATATTCTAGTTTTATGGAGAAATCCCCTAAACAAGCTATCTCATAAGCTCTTGAAAGATTAACCCAATGGCCGACATAATTTTTATCTTTACCCATGATTTCTAGTGATTTAATTCTATTAATGATTAAATGATATTCAAATATATAAATAATATAACTAGAATATCTAATTAACCCCTAGATAAGATCAATTTCTTTACAGGAGTGATCTTATAGAAAGTTCCCTTTGGTTTGCTCTTAATTCTGTAGCCTTGTTCAAGGGTATCTTTCTCGAATTTGCATATAGCATAAGGTAGATTGGTCAATATTGTACCAACATGCCTTGATTTTCCTTTCTCCTTGTTCCAATGCCATTCCTCAAGGTTGTGCATCTTTGGTTTTGATGGTGCTCTCATTAGTTCAACATTTTTTGTCCTCCGTATCCTCGGTCTGCTCCTACCCCTTTGGCTACATTCATATTTCTTCCGGCCTCTACTCCACTCTTATACCCTGCTTGAGAGTATGGAGTTTTCTGTTTAGCATGTCCAGCATTAGGGTAATTCTCCGACATCCATTTAGATAGCTTACCTCCTTTATCTAAGACTATAGCATCTACCTTAATGTTGGTGTGCCTCTCATTCTGTTGCTCTTCTCTGAGCTTCTTCCCTATACCCTCAGCTGCTCCCCTAAGCCATGATCTTATGTAGGTATTTCTCTTATCTCCTCCATCATAGCTCTTGAATGAATCTCTAGCTAATATTCTTAGTCTAGGTACTAACTGGTGAACCATATAGTGAGTGAACTCTCTATGCATTGGTTGTCCGATCAAATGAACCTTTAAACCTGATATAGACCCATCTGTTAGTATAGTGCAGAAATTAGGTCCAGCACATGCATTATATAGATATACTACCCATGAAGATTCGTGTCTATTGGTAAGTTCTGAGCAATCTACATTTTCTTCATTAATGTTTTCGGTAGCGTTATCGCTCATGTCTATCTCTGACATCTCCAACTCATACTGTATTAGCATTTGTTGTATCTTAGATGCAAAGGCTTCAGCCTCTTGAAGGTTCCCCAGTTGCCTAGCTGACTCCTCCTTTTTCATCATCTTTCTAAGCTTGATCTTTATCTTGCCAAGCTGATCATTTTGTGTCTCATTCATAGGTCTAATAGTTGATTACATAAATCTAGTTGTTCATTTACTTTGGCCATTACCTCCATATCATCTGGGCACCTGAACCAATCCTCTTCTTCATTAAAGTCTATCTCACCCTTGGTTTTTAATAGCATTATGTGATGGTAGAAGCTGGGTTCATGATCTTTTAGAAAGGGTACAAATGCTTTGGCTAAGTAGGGGTTTATTTTATCTTTTAAGCTAAGCATTAAATCCCTTAGTGAATTAAAGTTAGTGGCATCCTTCATTATTTCAAGCATATGATCCTTCGGCATTATACTCATTAGGTACTCATTGAAAGCATCTCTAAATTTTGGGCCATTATCCTCCGTGTAGTCTGTTATTATATGCATTACATTTTCTGACCACTTATGGTCATGCATCTGGCATTGGTATGCCTTTAGAATACTAAACTCATCGCATACATCTCTCCACTTAGGGTGTTCTTCATTTTTGTCCAGCCAGAATACTAGCTCCTCCACTGTTTTGAATGGTTCCATGATTTTAGGGTTTATGTTTTAGTTTGATTTCCTTTTTCATCTTATTATGTACCTTTAGTATAGCATCTTGTAGTTTCCTCTTTTTAGTTACCCTCATATATACACCCTTGGAATCTGTCCTAAAGGCAATGTATTTTCTTTTTCTATTTATACCTATACAGTTGTGAATTTTATTATTGTCCTTGTCTCTGTAGTCCAGTGCATAAACTATTACGCAACCTCCTACTTCGTCTCCAACATTTGCAAAGCTCCTAGGCCTTTGTGCCTTTCTTTCCTTTGGCATAATCTTTGTATTGTCTCTTTAAACCACTTGTCCAGTCGTCCATCATCCTAGTAAATGCATTAGGTGAGAACAGAAATACTAATGACATGAACATCATTATTAATAATACCCCCATAAATAAGAAGGGTCTACCTAGTACTCTTTTTATCTTTTTCATCTTGTTGGTGTTAATATTGCATTGTTATTTCTTATCCTAACAACATACCTCTGAGTACCTATGATTATATTGTCAGGGTGATACATTGTACCTTGACTTTGTATGAATAGGTCAGGGTATGAAGTTAATGGACCTAAATCTATATCACCTCTATATGGCATCTCATCCTTGTAAAGGTACTTCCAGGTTTTCCAATCAAACCTTATCACCTTTCTATTTGGGTCTGAGTCATATGATAGTACAGCCTCTGATTCAGGTATAGCTGGTTCTGGTTCTTCTGTAGCTTTATAGTAAACCCATAACATTCCATAAAGCAATATAATAATTAGGCCAAAATATCTCATATTCCGTGGTAATAGTCTTTAAACTTAACTTTGTTTCCTACTACCCAGCTGATTATCAATGCTCTACATTGTACATCAGTTATACCTGCATGTTCAGCAATTGCAGCTGAACTGTCACCTTGATGAGATTGGATGTAATCCCAGAGCTCATTTGATGATAATTTTTTATTTAGATTTTCCATATTCAAATATATATAATCTTTAACTCTTTTCAAACAAAAAAATAGAGGAGCTATCTCAAGCTCCTCTTAGTTTGCAGTTGGTGATCTTTAGTCTTTTAAGTCCGAAATCAAAAGAATACCCTCAATTGCATTCAGATGCCTCGTTTGGCTATCTGATCTCATCCATTACGTCAACTCTTAATTCTTGACATAAGGCTTTGATTTCTTGGCAAGCTTTTCTAGCTCTTTTACCTGCTGCTTTGTTCTGGTTGTCTTCAACCTTAGCAACATCCTCTTTCATACCTTTAACCAACTCTTTGATCTCTTGGTGGGTGTCTTTTAAACTCATAATTTATAATGTTTTAGTTTTAAAAAATATAATCTTAAATAGTATAATCAATCATCTGGTAGTGATACTAGTATAACTTCTCACACTCTACCAAATCATTGTTCTTTATGTGGGCATTCAAGTGTTTACCCACAGATTCCGATTGCATCAACCCTATATGCCCCGTTGGGGTTATTGGGCAGTAACTGTATATGTCGGATGAATGAAACTCTACCACTAGTGTGTGACTCTCTTTATCATACCCCACTGATTTAACATTGGAAGATTTAACTTCTGTTCTTGGTACCTCTAATAGTTTGCTCATGATTTTCTAATTTAGATATTGGTTAAGTTCTTCATGTAAATTTAATAACCTATGAATCGGTCTAAATTTCTCTAGGTCTCCTCCATCAAAATCCTGTATCAGAGAGTGTCTAACCATCGCCATATTTATGCTATCCAATATATTAGGAAAGTCTTCGGGTTTGTCTTCCACCCTCTCCCACATGCTTATAAATTTGGTAACAGTTTCTAATATCTCTATCGAACTACAGTCATAGCCTTCCTCATTAAACTCCCTCCTCCAGTCCTGTATCACCTTGTTTTTGGATAATCTCAGTAAGGATTTTTGTTGTTCTTTGGCTATGGTTCTTATGACTGCCCTCTGTTGAGAGGAGAGCTTTATTTTTTTTATCTTCTTTAAGTTCATATATCTTTATCCTTTTAGATTTTATCAAATATAATCAATTGATAACTAGAAATCAACTTAAATGTAACTCTTCTTTATCAAGATTCCCAATGTGTGGTTTCATCATAAAGTAGTAGTTAAGTTCGGCATTGGTTTGAAGTAAACCTTTCTTCCACCTACCATGGTACTTCCTCCAATCTGTGCGATCCTGTATTGTCATGATCTCTGGAAAAGTAAGAGGTACTTTCTTCTTTCTATGGTTCTGAGTATCATTAACTAACCATGGCATTTTTATTACCGAGTGAAATTTACCCTCTAGGTAGATTATTATAAATGGGGCTCTACGATCAAAAAACCTTATCCCTATGAGGATATCAGTGTTATATTTGTCCTTCGTAGGGTCATTGTCTATGTGATCTAGTCTCACTAACCATTGACTCTTATGATGATGTCTCTTTTTCCATACTACATCCTTATTTTTCAAGTCTACAAAACCAGAGGATACAAACCTATACTGTAGTGTATAGAACATCTTTATTACCTTCTCCATGTCAGGCTTTTTAATGATCTCCTTTCTAAGTAGCTCAAATATCTCTGGTATAGTTCTTTTATCTTTCTTTTCCATGTTCTTTGGGTTAAAACAAAAAAGAGCTCAAATCTAGTTAGACCGAGCTCTTTTCAAAGTACTTAAATTCAGATACCTACAACCTCGGGGTCCCCTTAATCGTCTGTGTCCTTTTTCTTCTTTTTCTTTTTGTCCTTCTTGTCCTTTTTTGGCTTCTCATCTTTAGTCTCAGCTTTATCCGCCTTGTCTTTCTTACCTTCTTTTTTCTTAGCAGGCTTTTTCTCAGCTGCCTTTTTCTCCTTGGCTTCTTTATCAGCTGCATCATATTTTGCAGGATCAACCAAATAATCTTCAAGGCTTACCTTGGCTCTCTTTGCAGCAGCTCTACAGTTTGCTCTGAATTTCTTACGTTGTTCTGCATCAAACCCATCTGGGTAAGCATACTTAGTAACTCTCTCCCCTTTTTCAGGTTTGTTAGCTTTCATGAAATCCATCAACTCCTTTTTAGTTGCCTCCAAGGCATCAATTGAAGTAGTCTGATCTTTGTAAGCCTTGGCAATCTTCTTGTCCTTGTGCTTAGAATGATCCTCAGTTTTCTTGAGCTTGTTATCTTTCAATAGAGCTCTTCTTTCATTCAAAACTGTTTTCAAGTCAGTCTTGACTGTTACCAATTGTTCCTTTGCTGAATCATAAGTCAGCTCTTGTTTCTTTTTCGCCATTGTTTTAAAAGTTTTAGTTATAACTGTTTTTCATTAGAAATTCCGGCTAGAATCTCTTTGAATTCTAAAGAGTCAAATATAATTGAATCTTTTCTATTTTCCATACAAAAATCAAAATAAACTTTAGAGTCTTCTATGTTGGTATTGATCAATAGTAGTTCTTTTTTTACTCTGTATTTTAAACCCTGTTTCTGACTAGTCCACTCCAGCCAGGTTATTATTATCAAGCTACCTTCACCATGGTTCTTTATCCTATCTCTTAGGTAATCTACCTTTCTTTGTAATTGAGATACTCTAGTTTTCCTTTTTATCTTCTCTGCCCTAGTATTATAAATCTCCTTATTGGCTATTTCTCCACATAGTAGGTCATTGGTTTCTTTCCACCTTATGATTAGTTGTTTGAGAGTTTCTCTTTCCATGCCTTACTGTATTTTTGTACTAGGTAATTAGTTAATTTCTCCTGTTTTGCTACTGATCTGGTATATGCCTCATTCTCATCGTTTTTTAATGAATCTAGTAGATGATTTAGAGTTTCCATTATAGAATCTAGTAGAGTGTCTCTAAACTCACTAGAAACTTCCCTAGCATCCTTATGGCTGATTTTTATATTGATTCTCTTAAGTGATCTTCTACTTTTACGGTTTTTGTTACTAACCTTCCATCTTTTTACCTCGGTTAGTAATAGTACTGCAGTGTATAGGTAATCTATATATTTATTAGCAATAAGTACATCCTCATCATGGCCTATTATTGAGTAGGTTGAACATACTGTATCATCTAGTATAGCTGAGGTCTTAATTATTTTAACATCTAGGTATAGTTGTAGAATGGAGGACAGTGGGTCCAACCATTGTGGTATGTTACCACATACTTGGAGTAGATTTACATTAACCTTTACTGGGTTGAATTCTTTTCGATGGGTTTCCTTGATAGCTACTATGTACCTATGAGCATCAGTTAGTTTCTCGGGTATCTTGAGTCTGTAGGATAGTTTGGGGCTACTTACAGTTCTAAGAGTGGTCTTGATTTTTCCAGTTAGGTGACTCATTTTGGTTTGGTAAGATTATACTAGATTTTGTTTTAGTTGGTTCAGGGTCTAGCTCCTGTAGTATCTGTTTTAGCTCCTCCTTGAAAGCTTTAGCATCTTGTTTTATCAATTGGTGCATCTCATCATTAAGCTCCCCGAACTTAAATACACTAGCATCCATTGCCATCTCACCGGCAGTCATCATTATCCAAAGAGAATTAGCCATACCAAATGTTATTGGTAAGTCTACCGCTTCTTCTTCGAGCTCTCTTGTTGATCTTTTGTGAATCTGTCTATCATTGACTTCACTGGGGCTCTGTCTTTTTCCATCCATGTTAGTAATTCTTTTCTAGTTGTACATATTACTAGGGGTGGTACCATTGGTAGTGTTACCATACTGGCTCCTACTGGTAATAGAGCTTTCATCGTAGTATTAGCTGTACCTTTTTCTCTAGCATTATCCATATCATCTGCCTTGGCTACATTGTGCTTCATTATCCTATTGAACTCAATGTACCATGTTTTCTTGTTCCTACTCTTTGGATGAATAAGAGATTTTACTACCTGAGTAGTCATTATACTCTGTGTTTGTGGGTCTATGAAGAATATTTCATCTCCTACCTCTGATTCTGAAAATGGTTTTTTCATAGCTCTAGGGTTGAAATGTTAGAATCACCCTTGCTTTCATTTATCTCCTTTTGTACCAATTTACTAACCCTGTGGGCTATCGTGGTATCATATGGATGAGTTAGATGTTCTTTTGTAAAACTATCTAGCATTGATTTGAATGATATAAGCTCGGGTCTATTCATAATAAGTGGGTTTAAAAAAAGGAGCCATCTCTGGCTCCCTAGGGTTTATTTTTTCTTTTTCTTCTTTTTCTTTTTGTCTTTTTTGTCATCGTCCTCCTCAGTGTCCTCCCAGTTAACATCACCCCCTCCATCAAGGTTTAGTTCTTCTTTAACCATGTCTCTAAGATCATCAAGGTCATCAGCATTATCTGGGTCCAAGTCTAGCTTATCAGCCTTGATAAGTTTTTTGAGCTCTTTCTTGTTCATACCATCAATCTCATCAGCTGTGTGAGTAGCTGCTTCTTCTTTAGGCTCTTCTTTCTTAGCCTTCTTTTCTTTTTTAGGCTTTTCCTCCTTCTCTACTACCTCAGCCTCTGGGTCTGGAACTAGAGTGCTCAATGATTCAAGATCATCAAACCCAACTATCACCTGAACTATCAGAGCAGTATTATCATTGAATTGAATAGATAAGGCACCCGAGGATAGCACCTCTGAGCTCTCAATCTGTTTACCTGCGTAAATGTCTCCTTTTGCTTTTGCCATTTTTTATTTATTGTTTAATTGTTAAAATACTTGGTAATATAAAGGGTAGCTTTCGTTTGCCACTAGTCACTACCCTTTACTAATCAACCATTCATTACTAGTCCTACACTAGTTTCTTAAACCTCAAGGTTGCTATACCTTCTTGGTCGGCATCTGCCAATGTTTGCTTAGCCATCTGTCTCTGTAAGTTGTTAAAGTTAGAAACTTCCTTGGATTTCATAACAATTTCGGTAGACATTATATTTAACTCTGATTCTGCTGCTAGCTCATTGGCTTCACTCTCATCAAATTTCATTTCTACATCAGTGCCATTTCTAGTTAGTTTGGCTTTTACTTCAAATGTTTTTATTGTGTGCATTTTCCTGGTCTTTTAGTTTTCTCTCTCTTCTTCTTAAAATAGTTCTAAAGTTCTTTTTTGATTGAACCGTTATACGTTTTGCTGGATAATCATATTTTTCTACTGGTATGGATGTCATTTCATGTTTCCATAATAGTACTTTAAATTTAAGCCCATGTATTAATGCCTTCTCACCTTTTATTACTATATACCTTCTAAAGTTATGTCCAAGGTAATCTTCGATAGCTTTAATAGCATGTCCTTTCTTTTTAAATGTATTCCTAAACAATACAGGGCTATGAAGTATTGTGCAGTCCACAACATAGTACCTCTTAGGTTTTATTTTCTTTTTTCTCCAACTCATCAATAGCTCGTTTCATCCACATCTTAACCGATTTCTCTAGGGCATCTGGAAATACCTTCTTTACCTCCAAGTACATCTTAGGAGCAAAGTTCTTGTATAGCTCTTTTACCTCGTATTTGTGTCTCAGCTTATCATATAGATCACTAGTTAAATCATAGGTTAAACTTTTCTTGGTACCTTCGTATATACCAAACTTATTCTTACTCTTCTTTTCTCGTTTTTTCTTTGGTATTCTAGTCTTTCTTAAGGACTTAGTTTTAACGGTGATGTTATTATCCTCATCCGTATTTGAAAATCTTTTAAATTGCCTTACTGGGTCTTTCTTTTTATAACCCCTCTTTTTCAATTGTTTGTCCATCCATAGGTCGAAGTCTTCCAACAACTCCCTGTCCATAGGTTGGTCGTAGTTTCTTATAAACCAAGATGATAGTGAACCCTGATCCCCTTCGACTAGCTCATCGAAGTCCATACCCCTCATAATACAGGCAGCTTGTAAATCTCTGTATACAAATGAGGCTAATTCCTTATAAGCAGAATATTTAGGGTGGTCCCTGCTTATGTTTAGATTGAATTTGTTTTTTCTTGACATGATTTTTTATTGAATGAATGATATTCAAATATATAATAAATCATAGATAGATCAAATACCTAATTTTTTATTCTTCTTTAGTCTTTTCCTGGCTTTGTTTGGGTCTTTGTTCTTGGGGTTTAGCAATTGTAAGTCCAAGTCCTTAAGTGCTGATTCCAAGAACTTCCTAGAGGCTATTCTCTTACGTATGTTGTTATAATTCAAAGCATAACCAGTCATTTGTCTGAACTTGGGCCAGAATAATTGACCCTCTACTGGGTTCTTTGGCTCGTCAAAGTTGTAGTTGTATAACAAGTCCAGAAACTGCTCAGCTCTTTCTGGTCTAGTGAATAGGTATAGGCCCACCCTTGATAATTCCCTAGCTGTATCGTCACTGTGCTCCACCTCAATGATTGAGTCGGCATAGTCAACGAATTTAGAGAATATGGGTACATATAATAGGTTATTTGGTTTTCTAGTCTTTGATGTATAAGAGTATCTTTTTATTATTTGCTCAACAGTGAACGTATTCATGGTTAATAGGTTCTTTATGTTGTTCTTATCATTGTTCTTGTTTCTCCTTTTGAATGCTGATGGCTCTTGTATCTCTTTGGGTAATATTCTAAAGTTATTCCATCGGTCGAATTCAAATACCATTAGGGCAAAGTTCTTATCTACAACAGATTTGGAGTTAACTAGCCTTTCCATCTCATCTATGATAATTTTATCCCTAACTGATGTTATGGTGAATTTTATCTTATCCACCTTTGCTACAGCTTCATTGGTTTTCATCCTTTGCTTTATAGCATAGTTTAGGTATTTTCTAAATCTCTTGTCTATTTTTACATAGCTGGGTATAACAGTATCATACATAGTTAAATGCTCTGAAAACATCTTTAAAAAATGTTGGGCTCTTGCCTCTATCTCTAGGAATTTATAATGAGCTCTTTCCATGATCTCACCTGCTTCCCAAGTGGATTTACCATGACCATACCTTAGAGATAAAGCTAGTTGCTCATCCTCAAGTAATAATTTCCAAGCCTTTTTATTATAACCTGTCATTTTTTCTTAAGTTTATATTCCATCTCATCAGTTGATAGCTCCTTCATTTCTGTGTTCATGAAGGACTCCTTGTATATAGTGTAGAAGATGTTCTCAAAGGATACTGTAACCCTTGACATGTGAGTTTGCAATAGTAATTTTACCTCTACTTCTTTTTTCTTTTTCTTTACCTTTATTATTTCTGCATCCAGACCATCGAATGGATACCCCTTCAATACAACTATCTTACCTTCATATAGGTTTTCTACATCCGCTGCACTATATATTGATTTAGAATTCTGGCTTTTTCTTATCCTTATTATCTCCTTGGTAGTTACTATACCTATGCCCATTGGGTTGTGTAAGAAGTAGCTAGGGTTCTTAGTGTAGTCAAGATCAGTGTATGCGCATCTATCAGTTACCCAAGCATAAATGGCTGTTATATCCTTTTGCATTTGTTTTAGCAAATGGCTATTAGGTAGGAAGTATTTAGGAACACTAAAGAACCCGTAGTTAAATAAGAATGGTATATCTTCAAAATGTTCTTTGCCTTTGTGTCTCTTATTTAAAACACTTACCATGGGTACAAATGAAGTGACACCCTTATAAACATTAGACTTCTTTAAGTCATCCTGTATAGTGCTTATATGTTTAGATGATATATAAGCACCGATCCAAATTACTGGTCTTTTTGCCATCTCTTAGTTTGAATTTTTCTAGCTACCTTTTCAAATTTCTTCCACTTAATATCAAGTAGGGCGTTTGTAGATGTCATAAACAATCTTTGCCCTTGATTTGTTATAATTATAGATTTGGGTTTTTGTAATTTTATGGACTTACTTAGTATCTTGTAATCCAAATAGGACATGATAACAAAGAATAACCCCTTAGGTAATCCATTGTATCTCATGAATAACATAGGCATCTTCTCACCCCTTACTCCATCTTCTAGTGCTTGATTCCAGAACTTAAGAACCTCCGACTCTACATTGTAGAACATCTTCTCGAAGTTTATGTCTCTATAGTTTTTTACCTCTATGGTTAGTGGAAATACGTAGTTCTTCTTTACACATATTATATCACCCACTGTATAGTCCAGAACATGTCCTCTTAGTCCTCCTGATGCTGGGCTTCTTTTAAAACTCATACCACTCCACTCTTCCCACCACTCTATAGCCTGTTTTTCTCCTCGTGCGCCTTTTGCCCTAGAATCTACTTTTTTAGCCATGTTATTGTTTATTAGATATATTGATCAATAGTACAATGCGATACTACTGGGTTTGGCACCCTTTACTGTAGCCTGCATGTCTACCATTTTTATGAGCATCCTCAAAATTTTCACTCTGAGTAAGCCATCTAAGATTAGTGTATAAGTTATTATGTTTATTAAAATCTATGTGATCTACATGTAATCCTGGTTTATACCCATCTACAAAAGCCATTGCTACTAGCCTATGTAGGTACATAGTTTTTCTACTTTTATAATTTTCATCAGTTATTAGGGTTACTAATATGTATCTCTGTTTTCTATTAGATGTTTTTCTAACTTTGCCAGTTCTAATATTTCTAACTTTACCGTGGTTAGAGACTTGGTACTTACTAAACCCTTGTATATCTTTCCAAATTTCCTTCATATAGTACAATAGCATATTGTCTATAATATCACTGTAGCACCGCTGCTGGCCCGTCTGAGTGATATTTGATTGTCTATATTGCTGGATAGGAACTCCTTCCTGTGGGTTACTAGGTGAAGTGGTAAATTCCTAGATTTTAGTAGAATTAACTCGGCTACCATGTCTATATTGGATTCGTCTAGTGACTCAAATATCTCATCCATTATGAGTAGGTTAACACTTCTTGATTTGTGTATAACATCATGGATGGATAGAGCTAAGCATACATCTACCAATTGTTGTTCTCCCCCTGACAAACTTGGGTAATCCCTTATATTATCCCCTTCGTAAATGAAGGCATTGAAATCTTTGTTACCTGACTCTAAGTCTATGAATAAATCAACTCTAAACCCTAGGCTCTTTGAGTATTCTAGCATGGCATTATTCACCAAGGCTAATTGAGATTGGAATATGTAATTCTTTAAGCCCTTGTTGGATAGAGCATCAGTTATTACCCACTCAAGTAATTTTACCTCCTCTATTAAACTGTCCCTATCAGGCTTTAGTATCTTTAGAGTTTTCTTATATTCCTTTACCTCAGTTTTGTATTTATTTAGCTCTTCTTTGTTTATGGGTTTTGATTTAAGGTCATCATATTTTTTTCTGAGTTCCTTTAGTTTTTTGTTCTCGCTCTTAAATATGTCTGGATTATACTCTATGGTATCATATCCCACATTTATCACTTCCTCTAGTGAGTTTCTATTACTTAAATGATCATCTTTCAATGATTCTAATATCTTGATACTAGAGTCTAGTTTTTTTAACTCCTTTTTCATGGTTTTTATACCCTTCTTCTTTACCTTATATTCTTCTTGACATCTCTCAAGGTTTTTACTCACAGTAGCCATTTGTTTTTCAAATAACTCCTTATCCAGAGGTTGACCACACTCATTACATTTTTTGATCTTGGACATTAGTGATATCTTTAAATCACCTATCTCTTTTTTCTTAGCCTTTACCATGGATATTTCACCAGATAGGTTTAGGTCTATTCTAAATTGTTGTTTTTCTACAGTCTCATATTTACTCATTTGTTTCTCCAATGAGTCTAAGTTTTTACGTATAGATTTCTCTTTATCTCTTAGCTCTTGGTACTCTGTTTTAGATTTATTTAACCTGTCGATTGTATTCTCTTTTAAGGCTATATCATCAGCTACATTCTGTAAATCATCCATTAGCCTAGTTTCCATTGAGGCTATGAATTCTTTCTTTGTAGCTATTTTATCTTTTGTTACCTCTATCTCTTGTTTCTTATCCTCCAGTAAGCTTTTAGTATTAATTAGGTCTTTAGATGCTTTCTCTTTACCCTGTGCTATATAAGGAACATCAAAAGCCTCCTCAAACATCTGTTTCTGATTAGGGCCTCTCTCTGATAGTAGTCTGGTTAACTTTTGACCGAATAAAATTGAGCTTTTAAATAACAAAAGAGACATACCTAAAAGCTCCTCTATTTTTTTCTGCTGATCCTTCTTGTCCCTAAGCTTTTCTAGCCATATTCCAGACACATATACAAAAATACCATTTCCACCTCTCACATCTCCCACCTTATCTTTGTAGTTTTTGCATCTTATAATTTTTACCTTCTTACCATCTACTAATAACTTCACCGTAACTTTGGTACCCTTGAAGGTAGTTAGTCCTTTTATAACATCCTCCCAAGGCTCTACTGATTTCCCGCCTATTGTTTTACCATACAATACCCAAGTTAACGCCGAAAAAATAGTGGTCTTTCCAGAACCATTTTTCCCGAATATTAAGTTAGTTCCTGACTGATCTAACCTATATGGAAATGGCTCCAGTATTGAGCCAAATCCTTCTATTAGTATGTTTTTAAATATTATCATTGCTGAACAAATCTTTTAACAGTTTTAGTTTTAGATAACTCAATTGTACCCATAAACCTAGTTAAGGGTTGAATGAAAGTTTGAATCCTAGGTTTTTTAATTGTTTTAACTTTACCTGCTCTCTTGTGACCCTCTGGATGTAACACTTGAGTTCTCTCCCCATTCACCCACTCCCATACTGGAACGAACCTATATTGAACTTCCAATCTTCTATACATCACATAGGGAACCCTAAGCTTTCTCCACTTCTCTTTGTCATTCATAGTATGGGTTACAACCCCCTGTACTATGTATAGTTCTCCCTTATAGTGTTGGTATACTCCAGGTTGTACATCATACTCATTTATCCAGTCCATCATTTTCTAGGTATTTAATTAAAGTGTTCCTTTTTTCCTTGGATTTAATACCCTTTACTTTTAGGTATTTTTTAGCTAGTTTTTTAGCTTTATCCTTGGGTTTAAATAATAAGTCATCTGCCTCGGTGGTTTTAATTATATCCTTTGGTATTTGAATCCAGAAATCAGTTTCATTTCCAGGCTCTTCACCCTCATTGTAGTATTTGAACTCTGGTAAGTTTAAGGGTTTAAATTTTAAAGTTCCATTTGACATCAATAGATTTAATCCCATTGTTGTACCACTGTCAGAGGTTCTCTGCTGATGGGTTGCTCCCAGTAGGTAGGTATTACTGAAAATCTTTTGTGGTTTGTGTATGTGTCCAGATATAGCTAAATCGAATTTCTTTAAAAGCTTATATAAGTTCTTGGGCATATCTGTTTCTACCTCATACCCATTAGGCTCTACAGCCCCCGGTAGGTGAGTATGTAATAGTATTATATTCTTCTTCTTTGGCTCTATCTGTTTCGATAGTGTTTCCACAGCCTGTATAACATCTGAATTGTTAGACATATAAGGCACACCATGTAGAGCATAAAGATCATTGTTTTTAGGTATTATAGTTTGGAGGTCTAAGTTTATTATATTTGGATATATTGTCGATAACATATTAATATAACTCGGGCTTGTATAGGCAACTGAATTTTTATCACATTGGTCATGGTTTCCAGATATGCAATATATATTTACTTTAGCCTCCTTAAATTTGTTTAGCCACTTGAAAACATGGTTGAGTACGGTGTTTTTTAGGTATTTTGGGTTATCGAAGAAATCCCCTCCAAACAATGCGTCTACCCCATGCTTAATGCATAGTTTTAATACCTTATTAAGTATTATCTCATTATGTAGTAATCTGGAGCTATCAGTGGAGAACCTCGCCCAATCCTCCACATGGGTATCTGAAAATATGATGAACTCAACCTTATTTTTCATATTAGTTACTTTCTGAGTTTCTTAGAATAATTGTTTTTAAATCAGCAGGGCTATAATTTACGCATTTAAGTGTTTTCTTATTATTGTCAAGGTCTATTACAAAGAATACTTCATCAACCGACACTATATCTGTATTTGGTATACCTTTTTGATTCGCGTACCACATTTGAGTTTCTTCAGCTTCTTCTATTGTTTTACAAGCTTTACTCATATTCGATCTGTGTACTTCATTGAATAACTCCCTAAATATGCTCCCTAATCCAAACTCTAATACCGAACCCGATAGTACATACTGTAAATCACATAATGCGTCCGCTACCTCAACCAAGTCTTTTTCCACAGTTGCATCCACTAACTCTTTCAGCTCCTCTGTTATTAAGCTTATTCTTAAGGCTACCCGATCTTCTGATGGTATCGTCGGATAAGTCTCTATGGAGTTGTTGGTAATTTTATGAAACTCTCTAACTAAATTTAAGCTTTTCGGGTCTCTCATCATTTTAAAGTTTTAAATGGTCTAATAAATGAATTGCCCATTAGTTTTGTCATATTATACTTTCTGGCAAGTCTGTTGAATTTTTCAACATTAAGTTTCGGGTTTTTACCCCCTATGTATTCAGTTTTGAGTTGATCTTTAAATTTGGAGTAGAAGTATCTCAAGTCAATCAACACTCGGCATATATCTATCAACTCTAGTAACTTATCTCTCTTTATTATAGTATGATCATCATTTGATTTCAAGAAGTTCGCTAAACTCCCATATTTCTCAAGTAATTGTGCTGCCTTAGTAGGACCTATACCTGGGTAACCTGGTATGTTATCAGAGTTGTCTCCTATGAGGGTTAACCAATCAACTGTGTTATGAGCATGGTAACCTTTCTCTTCAAAACAATTTTCTTCGGTTATGATGGTTTTCTTTTTCCTCTTGTCATTGAAGATACTAACGTTAGCATCTATGAGTTGGTCAAAGTCTTTATCATTACTGATTATGATGACATTGGTAAAACCGTTCTTACCTGCTAGTTTGGTTAACTTGTAAATCATATCATCAGCTTCACCTTTGCTGTTGAATATCTGCTTTACCCCTAGATGCTTAAACATCTTCTGTACAATGCTCTTTTGTTTTAAGAAGTTCTTGTAGTCAGTTAAAGATTTATGGGCTCTCTCCTTATAATTGGGTAATACCTTTACCCTCTCCTTAGAGTGTCCCCCATCCCATACCAGTATCATCTCGTCTGGGTTGAATCTACTGATGTAACTTCTGACCATGGTTACTAACCCATATATTATTGACACTACAAAATTCTTATAGGATAGCCTCGAGTAAGCATGATAAGCTTTCCAAGCTGAATTGTTACTGTCTACTATTACTAATGTCTTACCCATCTATAACCTCCTGTCTTTTTTCTACGTCCTGCTATACAACTACCTATATTTTGTCTTGAACAATTGTTATCTTCAGCTCCTTCTCTTGCTGTTGGGTAGTATTTTCTATTACCTTCCCCATCTACCCTGTAAAGTCCTTTAGCATTGGGTGAGTTCTCCCCTCTCAACAATTTGTGAGCTTCTGATAACTTCTTCCTGTGTGATAAAGAGAAATTAGCACCCTTCATGGTCAATGACATGTTCTTTGACCTGTCTCTGTAAGTAGTGTTCACTAAGTCAAACCCAAGTTCTACCATCCAATCAATCCAAGTATTTTCAGCTTTAAGCTTTTTGGACTCAGGTACAATATCCAATAGTTCAATCGTTGGCTCCTCACCCAAGGAGTTCAACCATACTACTCTCTTATTAGTTTTTCTACCTTTACCACCCTTAAATGACTTAGCTTCTTTCATATGCCTACTTAACCTATGTTTTAAAGATTCCCCAGTTTGCCCAACATACCTAGGTAAAAAGGTTATTGGGTCTTTCAATACATATATTCTAACAATATCTTCCATGACTAGTATAACAGATTAATTTATTATACTAGTCAATTAGTATTGTCTTATTTTTCATGAGTACTGGTTATTATTACTTTACCCAAACCTTTTATTGTGGGCATGGTTGATTTCCAAATATTTCTTACCCGCTTTATTTCTCCTACACTAGGTTCTTCGTGATCCCCATTGATATTTACCGTACCTTTATAGCTATTCATCATCTGATTGAGTTTTACCTACATTCACTGGATATAAATTTCTAGTCAGTGCGTCTATCTTTTCCTGAGTTTTAGAGATGGTATTAATACCAGACTTTTTAATCAAAGCTTTTCTCATCTTCTTGTTCTCTATTAGCTTTCTTAAAAAATCATCCTCTCCATTAGCTATACTTTTACCCTTGTATTTGTAGTGTGACCCACCTTTAGTAACAACCCCTAGTTCCTGTAGTATCTCTGGTAACCCATGATACCTGGAGAATCCTACGTAGCCATATATATCATCTCTAAAGTATACCTGAGTTTTGATGTTCTCCTTTGGAGGAGCAACCTTGTTCTTAGGTATAGTTAAGTAGATGTTCTGGCCCATCTTCTTTCCCTTCTTATCATCTTTGAACTTACCATCTACCATTTTACCTTTGATTTGCTTTGATCTAATAAGACCAACCCTCTGTGATGCATAAAATCTAGTAGCCTTACCACCTGGTGTGATATCAGATGCTTCATATATTGAGGCACCTACCTTATCTCTTACCTGATTCACCATTATTACTACCACCCCATACTCTTTATAAAAGAAGGACCTCTCTCTATACATACGGTAGATAGCTTTAGCCCTGTTGCCCATTTGAGATTTACTACCCATGGCATCCGCACCTATATTCTCTTCACAATCAAGTGCTGCAATAGAATCACAGACTACTACTATAGGTTCATTGTTAGTGAGCTTTGATCTCCAGTATATTATTTGATCCCTGTGCCAATCGGAATACTCTTCTACTGTATTGGAGGTTAGTACTTCAGCTAAAGATGGGTCAACCCCATTCTGTCTTATCCAATGGGGTGTCCACGCAAATTCTGCATCACCCCATAACACTCTACCTCCTAATGCTTGAGCTGCATAACAAAAGTCTAAGGCTAATAAAGATTTACCTGTCGACTCGAATCCAAATAACTCCATCATCTTACCGTAGGGTATACCTCCTCCTAACTGCCAGTTTAAGGCTAAGCTCCTAGATGGAAGCCATAAATCCTCTTCATCAGGTAGGGTAATCTCACCTGATGAAGAGTTTACGTATTTTTTATCCAGAGCAGAAGGTGATAGTAATTTTAGTTTTGCCATGTTTGTTTTTTAAAATGGTAAATCGTCTGAATCATTATCAGGCTTTACTTTTTTTTACCTTTCTTGTCCTTTTTCTTTTCAGGCTTCTCTTCTTTCTCCTTTTTGTTCTTGTCTTTCTTACCTTTCTTTTTCTTAGGCTTATCCTCTGGACTGATGTTCAAAAAGTTATTAAGTATAGTCTCTGCCTCTTCCTCTGTCTTAACATCCTTTCTTACCATTGCCTCAACATCCCAAATTTTATTGTACTCCTTATCTAATTTAGTAGGTTTACATGGAACTACTGAATACTCTGTGTCCATCATTGTTGAACCAGTCCTAGTTATCTTTAGGTCATACCCATTTTTAGGGTGAGTGAAGTCTCCCTGTTCCTCATCCAAGAAATAATCAATTAAGTTCTGAGCTGTACCTGATGTTAGAAGTAATAGCTTACCAGATTTTTGTTTGTTGATCTTCTTACCTTTTAGATCATCGAATAACACTACTGGAATAACATACTTCTTCTTCGGCTTTAATTTCTTAGCAAGGTCTTGGTCATCATCATCACCCTTCTTTAGTTTCTCGTACATATCTATAATGGGGCATGGTTCTCCAAAAGTTGCTGCCGATATAACTCCCTTAACATCACCTCCAAAATAGAACTGAGTTACCTCCAACCCAAATTCTTCTGACTCATCTACAGGTAGAGGTCTAACTCTAATTGTTTCGTCTGCCTTAATAAAGATCATGTTACCTCCCTCTGATCTGTCTTTCATCGCCTTCTTACGGGCTTTCATTTTTTCTTTTCTGTTCAAATCTGACATCTAGTTTTAATTTATGGTTTAACGTTCATTTCTAATGTTTGCTGATATGGTTTGTAGTAAGTCCTTTCGTATTTCAAATGATCTTACACAAACCTCAAGTAAATCTTTAAGTTCTTCAAGCTCTAGGACACTGCGTTCCATTGACTTCACCTTTTTATCCTTTGTCACCAAGTAAGCCTCTGCCTCCTTTAATGATGTATACCCTTTGTTCTTCTTAACAATGGGTATCATTCTAGTTTTCTTAGCTGATAGTTTTTTGTGGAGTTCCTTATGTTTTATAAGTATCTTCTTATGAAGCATAGCTACAAATGCATAACTTGTAGCATGGTTCTTCAATTGCTTTATCATGTTTTCTTTGTCTATCTTTAACTCTTTATAGACATTGAATTCAAAGACCTCACCATTATAAGAGACCTTAATCTCCATAACTTTTGAGGTCTCTGCATACTTATATAAATTACCCATTAACCTAATATGTTTATTATTTTATTCTTTCTATCATCCAATAGTAATGGGGTAATTAAATGTATTTTAGTATTACTATTCACCCTACTCATTTCTGCTTGAAACTGGTAATGATATAGGGAAAAAATATGGGTCACCATGTGTTGATAAACTTGAGAAGTTAACCTTGAACCATTATCTTCCACAAAATCAAACATAAAGGGTACTACAAATATGTGATCCAGTGGTATCATAGCTTGAATACAAGCTTCATAAAAATCATGGTTTATTCCATCATTTTGATACAACCCAGCTTGTAACATATAATATACAAAGTTATCTATTGGGCTTCTATCAGTAACAAACACTTGGTTGTCCTTTATAAGCTCTGACCTTCTGGTTAGTATCATTCTTTGCAACTCATATCCAAATTCTGGGTTATTGTGAGACTCCTTTATTACTTTAGCATGACCTTCCCGCCCTTCAACCCCAAACCTACTAGCTAGGTATTCTCTGTCGTCATCAGTTTTTAAATCCCCAGATGAACCAGACAAATGGGGTAAATTATAATGTTCTGCAACCCATTTTACTAGGGTTGTCTTGCCTGAGCCGCTGGCTCCAGAAAATGCAACTTTCATATTATTATTATTATTTTAGTTTAACCATTTATTATAATCCTCCTTTATACTATAACCTTCTAACCCTGCCCAGTGTTTACCAACCTCAGCACCCATCTTTAAAAATACCTTTTCCATCTTACAACCAAAGTACTTCTCTGATTCAGGGCTGGAGCATACCTCAACTATTTTAGGTACTGCTAAATGTATAAACTCTGGCTTAACATAGAAACCTATTGAATCATGCACTGTATATGCTTGAGGTTTATATTTTTCTATGTCAGTGAGTTTTAACTCACCCTTATTAACTAAATCTCTTAATGCTATGGATGATAGTTGAGTAAAGTCTGAGGCTGCACTCTGAATAGGGGCATTGATTGAGTCCCTCATAGCCTTCCTTCTCACACCGTCATCATTGGAATATATGCTACCCAGCCTTCTCTTCCTACCAAAGATGTTCATAACATACCCATGTTTCATAACATATTTTTCTTGGTGTTTGAACCATGCTCTAACGCCTGGGTACATCTCCAACCATTCGTTCTTAAAAATTTGAGCCTCTTCTTTAGTTACTATGTCTCCTGGTTCTGATAGGGTTCCAGCAAGCATCTTCGCTGATTGTTGATAGAGTATACCAAAGTTTATAACTTTAGCTCTCTTCTTTAGTTTGGTCCAGTATAGCCAGTCTGGATGGTCTTTGTTATCCAGTATAACTTTAACCTCATTATACATATCAAGTTTGCCAACTGATTTGCAGGCAGTAGCAACATGGATGTTATATTTTCTAGCAAAGATGTCTATCATTGCTTGATCATTTGCTATCTCTGCTACTACCCTTAACTCAGCCTGACCATAATCTACCTCTAATATTAGATGGTCTTTGGGTGGTACAAATGCAGTCTTTATCAATGGGGTTGTGGTAGCTCTAGGAATGTTCTGCATATTTGGGTCCCTAGATGATAACCTCCCAGTAACGGTGCCATGTATAAAGTAATTACCATGAAGTGTGTTGTGTTTTGTTAATTTATCTAAGATACCTACCATGTAAGTCGAGTGCATCTTAGTTAACTCCCTATAGTCTAGTAGGTTCTGAATGAAACCAGTTTTATCTATAAGTCTTAGCTCTAATAAAACCTCTTCATCCGTGGAAGGTCTGTCCGTTTCTTGTTTAGTTTCCTTATCCTTGGTGTACTTTATAATCTTAAACCCTAACCCCTTCGGTGAGGTGAATAGGAGTTCTATCATTTGATTGGGTGATGCAAAGTTTACATCATCTACTACTTCATTCTTTGAAACTAACTCCCCTGCTATATACCTACTTATCTTCTCATATCTATTCCTAACAGCCATATCCACATTTTTCATGGGCTCTTTTCCAGGCTTCAAAGGTTTGCCTTTCTTTATTAGTTTTATCTCTTCTTTTGTTTTAGTTATTAGCTTCTCTATGTGAGACTGTACTCTCCATTTCTGGAATTTCTTTATAACTTTTTCTTTCTTTAATAGGTCATGAGTTATAGCAATCTTTTTACCCTGTTCCTTTTCCACCTCGGCTAGATAGGGTTTATCTATCACCATCCCTACAAATTCTGATTCTGCTAGTACTCTAGTTTGCATCATGCACATGTTTCTAAATAGATCATAAAACTTGTGCTTCCAGAGTAGTCTCTCCAATACTAACATCAACCTTAAAGTTAAATCGCAATCCAGTACGCAATATTTTGATAAGGATTTTATAGGTATATTCCCCCACCCCTTATACTTGGCTATCATACCATGTACTTCATCCTCATAGTCTGCAAACTCTGGTAGTAAAGATTTAACTAAGGATTTAAGATCACTAGGTGGTGTCTCTTCTAAAAGGTATTTAGCAAGCATTGCATCGAAGAGTCTACCTCTCATCCTAATACCATACCTTAAGAACCATTTGTATTCAAACTTTAAATTGAATGCCACCTTTATAACATTTGCATTCTCACATATATGTTTTCCGAAATATTTTAGTATTTTCTTAGCCTCTTTTCTAGTAAAGCATGAGTCCTTATGAAATAGAGGTATAGCATATCCAGCACCTGGTTGAAATGAAACTCCTAATATGGTAGGTTCATCTTTCTTGTATTGAAACCCCACTGGTTTCTTATCCCCTTTAGATGTCAAGGGTCCTTCTGGTCCTGTAGCTTTAGTTTCAAAGTCAATGGATGCATACCCAGTCTCTTTACACCAAGCTACTATCTGTCTTACCTCTTCAAAGGTAGATATTATTTTATACCTCTTTTTACCCATATTTTTTTACATCTACTCCTGCTCTAAGTAACACTTTTAAAGGCTCTGTATCTCTGAACTCTTCTGAGTATTCTACAACCTTTATCCCAGATTGAATTATTGCCTCTGCACATTTTATACATGGGCTGTGTGTACAGTATATTGTTGCCCCTTGTAGTTTTATACCATTCTTTGCAGCAAAGTATATTGCATTAGCTTCAGCATGTATCGCTCTCTTGCAGGTCTCACCCAAAAAACAATTTATATCATTACATTCGTGGTCATCTTTAACTGGACCATTATACCCAGTAGCTATAATCCTATTTTCTATGGTTATTACTGATCCCACTTGTAACCTACCACATGTACCCCTTTGTGACATTAACTTTGCCATCTGTAGGTATAGGTCTCTTCTTGTTATTCTCTCAATCATATATCTAAATAGTATATTTAGTAATTATCATAGACCTCAAAATCACCTTGAAAGCAGTGTAGATTAGCTATATGCATATTTATATGCCCAGGTCTTAATCTCTTACCCACTCTACCCATGACATGGTATAATAACCTAACCGCCATGTATATATCATCTCTAAAATGCCTGATAACATCACATGATCTAATGTAATATGTTATATCCATCCTACCATTTTTTACTTGAAATAGATACCCCAAAGTACATGGTACTCTCTGACCTCCTAATGGTCCTGTATCTTCTGGGAACCATATGGGTAAGAATGCTTTTCTAGTGTGTTTCTGGTCTTTCAATAGGTTGATTACATCATCTAAATCTCCATACTCATACCTAATACCATGTAAGCTTAAATGTTTATGGGCTACGTGTTTAGGCCATATTCTTTCTGGGTAGGTATGAGAGAATTGCTCATCTTTTACATGTTTTGCGTTAGCTCTTACACCAAAAGGCCATCTTACATGAGATGGAGGAGGATTCAAGGGTTTACCTGATACCCTCTCTAAAAAATGCTCATCGGCCCATGGTAAATTGGGTTGGCATTGGATTACTAACTCATTGATATTGCTAGGTACTGGTGCTCTAAATGATATACCCAATACTTCTACCATCTTATCTAATGGAGTTGTGGATTGCCAGGAGTTACCTTGATGGGTTGTACCTGCTACTACTAAATGATCTTTACAAGCTTTTATAGCTCTACTTATACTTGAGTACTCTTTTATGGTTGGTGTCATCTCTTTCTAGTGTTATGTATTCTTAATTCTTGTGGGGTTTGTACATCTTTTGGAATTAAGTCTTGGTCAGGTCTAAGTTTTAAAGTCTTAGCCTTCATTGATTTAACTCCACTTATTGGTAAGCCATCCTTACCCTTCTGTATCTGCATTACTGACCTCCTGTTAACCCTAAACATTATTGATTTAGGGTCAGGGTGGTTCATGTATTCTTTGAATTTCTTTTTAACATTCACGTGAAACTTATAATCATCCTGATCTGTACCCTTTAATGACTTTTTTAATAGCTTCATTATAGGTTTCACATTATTGTACATCACAAAACTCTCTGCTGTAATATAAAAGGATGGAGCAAATAAGTGCACCTCAAATTCATTGTGACCATATATGTATTCCCCTATCCTTTGTACTAATAAGAAATCAAACAGTAACCTCTTAGTAACTTCGGATGTTCTGATCTGGAATACAAGAATTGGTTTGGGTTGATAAGGTCTTTTAGTAAATGTAATTGCCACTAAGCAATCCTTACCTGATCCGTGAGAGTTGTCGAAGTGATAAGTATAGTTATACATACTCGCTTTCTTAGCTACCCTCTCCGAGATAGTAGCACGTAAGAGATCAAGATAGTTAAAGTCTACATAATTATTCACTAGAGCAGTCCATTTTTGAAGAGAATACCCCAAGGTTATACCAAAGTCAAACTCTGGGTCAACCCATGCCTCCTCCATGGTTACATAGTTATTAAAGCTTAGCATCTTTGACCCTGCTAACCCTCCTCCTGTTGGTGCTATCTTACCTTGCTCAAGAAAAAGATACTCATTGATACCCTGCCAACCTTTCTGTAGGTTTTTAAACTTTAGTTGTGTTATGTGATGCATATTCTTTTGATATGGTTTCTAGGGTTGAATAAATATTTAATGGATGAGCACCTACTGAATCTAAGAATTTAGTAAAGTATAGCCAAGCCTCCATCAAGTTTTTACATAAAGTTTGGTAGTCTCCTCCCCACCCTTGAAGAGCTGACCTTAATACACATGCAAATTTAAACTGATCTACTTGGTTATGGTGATCAGTTTCTATTGAATATTTTCTACCCATCAAACCCAAGGTAAAATCTTTTTCTACATCCTCATCAGTGTAGATGGAGTAGGATGAGTAATTAGCTATCCTCATGGTATCATCAAATATATTGGAATGCCTACCATAAGCTAAAGATGTTTTCAGAGCATCATCAAAAAATATACCTGATAAATTTCTTTCCCTCAGTAGTATATCATAATACTCATTAATGTTTTCAGGCATTATGTTATTGTCTTTCATAAGTCCTATAAATACCCCCAAAGCTTTTGCTAGTGCTGTATTATAATCTTCTAATAGTTCCTTTACATCTGGTCCCTCCTCTGGGTTATAACCAGCATCAAATACATGTTGTATTTTGGATTGAATGTACCATGCTTCTGATAAATGAGTCATTATACATACCTCAGCTCCTATATTACATTCAACTATTGGGTCTATAAACTCATAGATGCCTTCTAGTAACATACCCTTATTAAATAACTCCATACTATCTATTTTAGTTTAATATAAATTTTGTCATCTACCTTTTTAACCTTGAGTTTACTAGAATCTTTTACTGCTTTTTGTATAAGTTTAGTTATCTCTGGTTTCTTAAGTAAGTTAGTAGGATCGAATTTTTTACAAACCTTTCTATGCAAACCCTTTAGATTCATCTTGTTTTTACCCTCTAACAACTCAATTATATACTTCTGTAGCTCTTCCATATCTATACTTACCTCCTCTAGGTCTTTAAAGTTACCCTTACTCTCTAGCTCTAGCCTAACCTTTGATTGGTACTGAGCACTTATGATCATGCATATTTCTGCATCACCACACTGACCACATACTTTACTATCCACTGAGTGGTGCATACCAAAACATGGATCATCCCCTGAACCGAACATTTCTATGGTTATGGGTTTCATGAAATTAACCTCGCTCATATTTATTTTTTTACGTTTTTTTCTTTTGGGTTTCATATATGATAATAGTCTATTTTTTATAGTGTTCCTCTATCTGTAGTTTCTCATTCTTATAGGCTATAAGTCTATGTTTAGAGTGCTTTTTAAGGTAGTACCCCTCATCCCAAAAATCATCCAGCCATGTGTAGTCTTTGGATTGATCGGTTCTGGTGGCTCTACCCAGTATTTGTATAACATTTTCAAAGGAGTCACCCCCTCCAGCATTGATTAGTGCTTGCATTAGTGGAAAGTTTTTACCTCTCTTGAGTATGTATGTACCTATAAGAATATCTATCTTACCCTCCTTGTACCTCTGAACTACTTCTTTTCTATCGGGTCTTTTGTGGTGTACCCAATCAACTACTAACCCCTCAAACCTTTCTGGGTATGCATCTATCATAGCCATCAATTTCCTAACATGGTTATGAAACTTTACTACTACTAGGATGGGTAATCTCTTAGCTCTCTTGTGAAACATTACTCTTCTTAGAACCTTACCATTTCTTTCATTGGATTGTATTATACCTAGATTCTCTTCTCCTAGGTAATCTTTGGGTATGTTAATTAAGGTATTACCCTCGTGAATATGTACCATCACCTCAGCTGAGTGCCCCTTATCCATTAGCTCTCGATTTCTAACCTCATGAATGATAGGACCATACTGAGCTATGATCTGTTGGTTCTTTTCTTTTTTTCTCTTGTCTACGATGACTGATCCAGACAACCCCACTCTAACATAAGCATTGTAGGTGTAGTTTAATACAGTTTTATATGACTTGGATGTTCCTAGGTCACACTCATCAACAATAACTATCGGGTACTTAGCAAGCATGTTCTTAACAGCATGTATTCTAGAGTAGGCTGTAGGTATCATAACTATGGTGAATGGTTTCCAAGAGATGGGCCTGTCTGCACATACTACTCCGATATCTTCCTTGGGTATAAAGTCGGCCATTTCCTCAACAGCTTGGTTAAATAGTTCCTTTGAGTTGACTAGATATAGGGTAGGTTTATTATAGACAGTATATATACCAGCAGAAGTTATCGTGTTGTGGTTTATAAAACCATTACCTATATAAGTATTACCATCGGGAACCTCTATATCATAACATAAATCCTCTCCCAAGCTTAGTTTTTTTATGAAGTCCCAAAAAATATTGGGGTTTAGGTAAGTTTCTAAAATCCTATACTCTTTTAGGTCTTTTAAATCACTAACATCACCCAGATAGAGTTTTAAAACTTCTTTACTTATATTGGTACCTCTACGCATATACCTACTTATTGGTATTTTACTCTTACGTTTAGTTTTATCTCGTAATACCCTGAGTAGATTGTTAGCCTCTTTAGGAATTATGTTTATGGGTTTATTCGATATACCAATAAAGTTTTTTAGCCTTTGTTCCTTTCTAGCTAATCTAAACCCTACTTCATAGTAAAATGTTTCTAAAAATGAACCCGATATTCTTAACCTATAAGCTGTACCTATTTTCTTAATACCCCTATGGGTCCAACTTGTCTTCTTTATATCAAGCCTAGAAACAATTCCTAGATTTAATAACATTTGTTGAACATCATACATACTATTTTTACTTACAGAGGTAATACTAACTTCTTCTACCTTTCTACCAACTCCTGAAGTACCATCAGTATCAAAATACCCTTGTAAATAAGCTGTTTGAACCTCTTTGGGGGACTCTAAGATAACTCTAGGTACTCTTTTGCTATGAGAGTTGTTCTTAAGCTCCGGCACTATATTAAATAATTCCTCTAATGTTTTTGAACTTTTTTGAATCCTATTTAAATTTACCCTTCTTCCTTTTCTTGGCTCTTCTATATTGGTATCAATATTTAGTTTATTTTTTAATACCCTTTTTATAGTTTCTAGTATATAAATATCATCCTTATGAGAGCTTATTGCAAATCTTTTTTTAGTTATATACCCATCCCCATGCAAAGCTCCTAGTACGTAAGCTAAATCTCCATCTAAACTAACCCCCATTATTTTTTTGGGTTGCCCAAAACATTGTTGGTTATAGTATATAGGTATAGTGTTACTTGTTTTTAAATTTGAAACCTTTTCCCAACTTAATAGCCCATTAGGTTTTACTATTTTAACTCTGTGATTTTCATAGCCTGAAGTTAAAACATAGCCTTTATTGGTTATAATTTTTATTGTTTTAATAATGCCAGATTTTAGGTAGTGGTTGGTTTTTTTATATCCATCCCCAGTTTCTATTGATAGTTTCATATCCACCTCTTTATTTATTACCATGTTTGGTACTGCTAAATCCTCTATCTTTAGTAGCCCCTTACCTTTAATAGATAAATAGGTATCATACTTACAACATTTACCAAAGTTTGTGGCTCCAAATATTATGCCTCTAGGAAAAGGTAGTTTACCAAGTTTATTATTAAATAGAGACATTAATGACTCTCCTTGGTAATCCCTTAATTTAAATTTGTTGTTAAGTGTTTTGGATAGTTTTTCTGGTCTTATTGGAAATTCCCTCTGGTCCACTATCTTGTACTTTTTATCCAAGGCGTTTAGTGTTTCCAATAGGTGAGGAACTTTACCTGTGGCTATGTAGCCAGCATCTGTTATGAATTTTATAAAGCCATCCCATGAACCGTTCTTGAATGATGGAGCATAGAATGCACCTTTAACTCTAACTCTCATACTGTCCTGCTTTCTCAACCTTATCATTAGCTTTGCAGAGCAATCTATTTTTGATTTGTTATTCTTTAAGAATATAGTTACCATGGTTCCTCCTCTTTTTTAAAGATATGTGATAGTTTTTTAACCATCTTCTTCACTTCATCACTTTTTAGCTTAGGCATGTTTGCTGCTGCCCATTTTATAACTCTACCCTTTGCATTAGGTGTTATCAATTGATTGGGTTCTGGTATACCCATTGTCCATTCCAATAATTCAAAGTTGGCTACCACATAGTTTTTACCAGATATGTTTAATGCTTTAGCTATCTCTGCTGCCTTAACAAAGTATATGTATTTGTTAGGTAGTTCTACATAGTCTGGGTTCATCCCAGTCTTATCTAATACTAAGCTCACATAGGTATTAAATATTTCATCAGTTATGTCTGAATTTATATCATTACATATAAGGGTTTCATTTTCATAGGATTGGCATAACTCCTCATGCTTAGAATTTAATTGCAATAGGTTGTAGTTGTTCATTAGGTCCATACCCAGGTTTATATAGATTATATAACCCTCTCTCTGCTTTAAACTGAAGGTTTTACAAAAATCAGTTGCAAGTTCTGATGCTTCTTTAATCTGTGACCACTTCTTATTACCCTCCTTAATTATCTCTGTGCCCTTTCTCTTCCTTTGTTTTCTTATGCTTTGTAAAAGTGATGCAAACATCTGAGCTGCACCGGTAGTAGAATAGGTTATTGATCTTATCTTTTTCTTGTCCTTGGATTTGAATTCCAGTGAACTCCTATGATAAATTGAGTATTTCTTTCCTCTACTCATTAGGAATTCTACTAGATCAGTAGCAGGTATGCGCTCCTGTAATTTATCTGAATACTCTATGATCAAAGCATACAAAGTTGATTTGGTTATATGTAAAGATGGTTCTCTTTTCATGCCTTTGGTAAATATTCTGCTGGTCTTGGTGTAGAAATGTATTTGTTGTATATATCTGAATAACTTTGCCAAGGTTGGTTATCTACATACTCCATAGTTTTCTTTTTACCTATACTATTTACATCTACCTTCTTAACCTTTCCTAAACTCATTGGTAATTTAACTACTTTTACTTTCTTATGAGGAGCTAACATCATCCCAGTTCTTAACCCTTCCCAGTAAGCATCGGGGTCTAGTATTATAACCACCTCCTCACAAGGAGACTTTATAACCTTAGATAGTTGGTAGTTAGATATCCTCTTACCAACTATGCCAAATGCCTTATCACCTATAGTTAGAGCATTTATGGATGACTCCACCATGTAGGTCTTCTTGTATACACTTAAGCAATCTACATTGTAAACTAGCATGGATTTACCTACTCCAAATTCATCATTTGATGGGTTCTTATGAGCCTCCCCTACATTGATAAATTGCCTAGCATTAAAATAGATAATCTTACCCTGTTCATAAAAAGGTATTATGATTCTGCCCCCATATTTTCCTTTAGTACAATAACCTACTCCCCTCATGGATAGTTTCATTGTTTTAAAACCTCTACCCTTCATGTAATTTCTTGCAAGCTTTGAATAAGTTGAATCTCCTAGGGTTAGTAGTTTATATCCTTCTGGTAAGAATCCAAACTTCTGGCTAATCTCCTTTATCTGTTTGTCTAGTAGCTTGGAGTCATCAAAGGTTCCTATAAACAACAAAGCCTCATTGTATGTAGGTATCTGTTCTACCTTCATTAATAAGTCTATTGGTTTTGGGTGATACCCACAGGAGAAGCAATTGGTTCTATCCATATATACATTCATACCATACTTACCATCCTTACCACAGTTTGGACACTCCCCATGTCTTACCCAACCAGTTCTGTGGATATGTCCACCTAATCTATGTAGAAACCAAGTGGTTATTTTGGCTGATATGTCTTTATTCAGTATCATTGTTAAGATCAGTTTTAACTATTGACTTTCTCTTAGTTTTTTCTTCCGCTCGATTCTCCACTCTCTGCCCATCCACAAATTGCTTTACCTCTTCTCTTGTAAACTCCTTCAATCTTTGAGTTGTAACATCAACATGAAAATAGATAGCACCATTTGGAAACCCATCTCTCTGCTCCATAATCTCCAGCCTCAATACCCCAAGCTCCTCCTCCACTGCATTTTGTTGTATTCCAAAGAGGGTATCTACATGTCTCTCTATGTCAATACATTTAGCAAGGTCTGATGTCTCATATACTTTGTCCCTTTTATCATAAGCTTTCCTGACAACGTGGTGCCCTGTTATAACGTGGTCGAAGTCATTGAATTTAGCCCAGTTCTTAAGGTCTAAGTAGGCATCTGATATTTTATTTAGATCATCCTTTGCCCCGGTTGTTGCTCCCATGATTGCAGCATAATCTACTATCGCTACATCAAATTTTATACCATACTCATGGTACACATCATCAAGTTCCTTTTGAAAGTCATCTGTAGTTGAGTTGTTCCTCATCCTTATGACATATACCTCCCCACCCATCCGTCTAAACCTTCTATATTGTTTTTCTAGGTCCTTATCATAATCCCCAGAGATTATTTGTTTCTTGTTTTTGTTTATAACTAACTCATCAATTCTTAGGCTAATACTCTCTTGCCCATTTTCTAAATCAAAGTATATTACTTTCTTGTTTGTTTTATTATTACCCTTCCTACTCATGTAATCTTTAGCAAAGTTAACCATTGTCATGGTCTTACCTTTCTTGGGTCTATCCACTAATACTATGACAGAACCCTTACCATAGCCTCCAGCATTAGTAAGTCTATTTATTTGAGAATAAGGTGTAGGTATTATAGTATCATGATTATGCCTCTCTAGGAGTCTATGTTTTAATGCTCCTACCATGAAGGTTCCCTTGTCTTGGTCTAATTCTATCCCTAGATTTACAGCCTTCTGTATATTCTTGGATAGAGTAGCATAAGAATCATAGTTTTGTAACTCGACCCCTTCCAGTGTATTTCTTAGTTCTACATAGGAGGCAAATTGTTTACAATGAAATAGTATCTCATCGCCGTCTTTAACAGGAGTTTTATATAGCTTCTTTACCCTCCTTTTAATTCTGTCTTTATCAGGTGATAATAGTTCTTGTGCATAGTCCCTGGTCTTGAAGAGCTTATTTAGTTCTTGGTTTAACACAGAGGCAGAAGAGGGCACTCTCTTTTTTCTTCTAAAAAACCTAGATAATGCGTGGGTTATAACCATCTGATCATCCACCTCAAAGTAGGTATGTTTGATCAATGACAATGCTTTATAACCATATTTATCCTTTACTATAAACCTTATTATCGACCATTGAAAATCTATATCAAATTGAAACTTGTTTTCACTCATTAGAATACAAAGTATTAATTATCAGAAAGTTAGAAATTTGTTTTTGAAATATAGATTTTTATATCTAATTTCGGATTCATAATATAATTATTCATTAATAGTATACCCTAAATTTATGGAAGAACACCGATTGAAACCAATGAAACCCAATTACGATGAGCAGTTATTTAATGAATTATACAGGAATACCCAGAGTTTACGTAATAAACTTGCTTATGGTATTGACCCTAAAATATTTGGAGTGGATTACAAAGAGATACTATCTTGGTTTGATGTTAAATTTATCTTCGTGTTTAATAGATACTGTGATGAGAAAAGTGATGAACATTTAAAGGCGACCATCATAAACTCATTGAAATTTTTTAAGAACCGAATACTTAAATCCTCCTACTCTCAAAAGAACCAAGTTAATAACCATACCTTAAACCTAGATGATATCAATTCAGAGGGTTTAAAAATTGAGTATGAATACAAGGAGAAAGATACCTACCTAGAGTCTGCCATGAATATCATGAAAAATAAGCTTACACCTGAAGCTTATCAAATACTATCTATAGAAATAAACCCACCTCTATATGTATTGAATAGGTTAGCTAATGATCCCAAGGGTAATACAACAAAAATCCCAAGCAAGATAATAGGTGATTATCTAGGCTTGGGAACTAAGGAAATCAATACCTTTAAAAAAGAGATAGAACTAGTTTATAAAAATGGTATTATATGAGATATTTTATAAATATCCAACCCCTATTCATAACGGCATCATTATAAAAAGTACTATCAAAGCTTTCTGAACTTCTTCTAGCTAAGGTAATATTTGTATCTGTTACTTGAGAAACACCTCCCCTTATATTATAGGATATTGTATTCATACTATTCAATGGTAATAGACTAGATAAATTATCAGGTTGTATCATAGCAGATACATGTCTAATCCTTAGCATGGCAGTAGGAGATATACCATGAGCAACAATTACAGTATTATTAGTATTCATATCCCACACCCCTATCTCAATTACTTTGGTTATTGTGGTACCTGTAGGCGTATCAATAGAATAAACCTGGTCTCTTCTCAAGGCATCACCTGCTAATAAACCTACTCCTAACCCAGTTAATTTGTTATTACCCATTGATTGGTTACCAGTAAAAGCATTGCTACCATCCTCTCTTATAACTTGTTCATACCTTGCCGCTTGACCCGCAGCAGTTGCAGCAGCCAACCCAGTAACCTTATTATTAGCCATAGCTAAGTTGCCACTCATTGAATCTCCAGTTTTAGAAACCTTACCAGTTATGTCAGAAGCATTGTTATCAGAGGCTGATTCGTTGGCTGCAATTGCTGCATCCATCTTACCAGCTGCAACTACTAAGTCATCTCCATTATTTATATAGTTGTTAGATGAGTAGACTGTGTTTACATCACCCACTGCTGTTAGTAATGCTGCAACATCACCATCCACATCGGCATTGTTTAAGTTTCTCCACCCTGTCCAAGCTGCTCCACTATCCACTGAGCTCCTAGCATAAACTTTACCTGTTACTACTGCCATAGCTAATTGACTTATAACTTGGTTGGTTCTAAAAACCATCACACTAAACCCTGTACCTGAGATAGGAGGGTTTAGTATAACATTAGGAGAGTTAGCTATATAGAATACACCATTTACCAGTAGCCTACTAAAATCATTATAGTGTGCTTCAGTGGGCCATCTGTTTAACTCTTGGTCATCTCTAGCTACAAATGCTTTGTTACCCGAAGAAAAAGGTTCGTCAGCCTTTACCCAGATAGTCTCAGCATGGTCTGTAGCATTGGGAGCTATTATGAATCTACCTATTATTACCTGAGTATTAGCATTTGATACTGTTGGTATGGCTTCATCTTCTATAGCTCCTTTAATGATACTATAGCTAGCAGTGGCGCCTCCCCCTGAAGCTAACCACTCGTGAGTCATCACTAGTATATCAGTTCTGTTCATAGAATTACTAGGGTTGAAATCCAGGTTAAGAGCAATTGCTTCGTCCTCCAGAACTAGCGTTCCATTAACTGATTTTACTGCACCATAGGGACCGTCTAGTGCATCATTAGTCTCTGTACTAATAGATATCCCTTTTGGATGACTAATCTCAATAGAATTACCCGATATGATAGCTAAACTATCCCAACCAGCTATCAAGCCAGGAGGTACATGCATAGCCAGAAATTTATTCTGGTCATACGATGTAAGGGGTTTTAAATAATCTACGTATCTTATCTGGGCCATTTCTTATTGGGTTTAAATTACCACTTACTTACTTTCTTCTGGAAGGCTATCAAGTCCTCGTTTAAAACTAGGTATTTCACATGAGCCATACTAGTTTTTATAACCTTAGCCTCTTCATCTTCCAATGATATATTTATTTTATTTAGCTTAGTTAAATCAGGCTCATCTTTGTCTTTCTCATCTTTGACTTTCTTAAGCCCATCCTGTATCTTGTTTAATATTTTGAACTTTACCTGCTGTTGTTCCAAATCACCTAAGCCACCCCCTGGTTCTGGAGTTTTTATAATCTCTAATAATAGGTCAAAATATGAGGTGGTTGAATAATTGTTCATAACCTCAAACCTCTTCCCTTCTGCTGTTCTAAAGTTAGTTATCTCTAACCCAACTTCTTTGTTTTCAATTTTTTTCATTAGTTAATTTATTTTAGTTTAATCAATCAAAACCTTTTATATCTTTTTCTTTAGCTCTCTTTATCTTAAGCTCATCCTCCGCTCTACCATCAGCTACTACTCTCTTCATGTCTTGTTTAATTTTATTACACATGTGTTGTCTTTTGGATATAGAGTTGGGTTGCATTGGAGCCTTGTCACCTGGTTTCTTAGGTACAAATCCCGGCTCAGGTACTAGTTCCTGATAAGGTCCAAACCTTACAGCGTAATACTCTTCTGCTTCTGTCATTAAGCTCTCGGGCAATTCTAATCCCAAGTTTACCATTTTTTCTTGTCCAGCCATTTTATTGTTTAGTTTATATTTAGTTACTTATTAATAGTATTCTTCTAGGAAGCTGCACTAAGTCCTGTGGAAGCTAGTAAAGCATTGATGGCATCTATTGCTGTCTTATGCGCATCTATTGCTGTCTTAGCTGCTTTATTTATATGCTGGTTTGACTGAGCCATCAGCTGCTAATGGCTCTATGGCTAGATTCTTAATAAATAAGGCATTCAATGCCGCTATCTTTAGGCTTTTTAGATTGAGGTTGCCTCCAGAGATGAAG
>Ga0209634_1000088_pt1 | contig 76160 bp, 67 predicted proteins | sample LinPmetageLP40_FD_184043 | JGI IMG/M metagenome (GOLD analysis project Ga0209634, IMG submission 184043) | Marine viral communities from the Pacific Ocean - LP-40 (SPAdes) (version 2) | ecosystem: Environmental > Aquatic > Marine > Oceanic | place: Pacific Ocean | collected 2010-08-26
CGATCTCCAGCATCAGCTCGCGCTCGATGTGGCTGCCCTCGGTGAGATCCACCAGCTTGACCACATCCACCAGCTTGTTGAGGTGTTTGGTGATCTGCTCAATGACGCGATCTTCACCGACCGTGGTGACGGTCAGACGGGACAGGGTCGCGTCTTCGGTCGGGGCCACGTTGAGGGTCTCGATGTTGAAGTTGCGCTGTGAAAACAGGCCGACGACCCGTGACAGCGCGCCCGGTTCGTTTTCCATCAGAATGGAGATGATATGGCGCATCAGGTCCGCTCCGTCTTCGTAAGCAGCATGTCACGCATGGAGCCGAGAGGCACCTGCATCGGGTAGACGTGTTCACGCGGGTCGACATAGATGTCGAGGAACACCAGCTCGTCCTTGTTGCGGAAGGCTTCCTCCAACGCAGGCTCGAGCTCCTCCACCGTGTGCACCTTGATGGCACGGAAGCCATAGGCACCCGCCAGCTGCACGAAGTCAGGCAGCGACTCCATATAGGAATGCGAGTGACGGGACTTGTAGTTCAGGTCCTGCCACTGACGCACCATGCCCAGCGACTGGTTGTTGAGGTTGATGATCTTGACCCCGATCCCGTACTGCTTACAGGTCGAGAACTCCTGCATCATCATCTGGAAGCTGCCTTCACCGGTGAACAGCACCACATCGTCTTCCGGGTAGGACATCTTGATGCCCATGGCCGCCGGGAACCCGAAGCCCATGGTGCCCAGACCACCGGAGGTGATCCAGCGGTTGGGACGCTGGAACTTGTAGTACTGGGCGGCGAACATCTGGTGCTGACCGACATCGGTGGCGACGAAGGCTTCGCCACGCGTCGCACGGTGCACGGCTTCCACCACCTGTTGCGGCTTGAGCGGCTCACCCGGGGCGGACGGCTCATACAGCTTGCCCTCACGCTCGGCACGCCAACCATCGATCTGGGACCACCAGGCCTCCAGTGCATCGGGGTTGGCCAGCTCACGGCCCTGCACAAGGCTGATCATCTCGTTGATCACGGCATCAGCCGGACCGACGATCGGCACATCGGCGCGCACGGTCTTGGAGACCGAGCTCGGGTCGATGTCGACGTGGATGATCTTGGCCGTCGGGCAGAACTTCGAGGTGTTGTTGGTCACGCGGTCATCGAAGCGCGCACCGATGCAGATGATCAGATCGGTGTGGTGCATGGCATTATTCGACTCGTAGGAGCCGTGCATGCCGGGCCAGCCCAGACACTGCCGATCGCCCTGCGGGTAGGCACCGATGCCCATCAGCGAGGTGGTGATCGGGAAGTTGAGACGGCGCACCAGGTCAGTCAGCGCTTCACTGGCACGCCCGGACACCACACCACCGCCGGTGAAGAACAGCGGGCGACGTGCCTTGAGCATCAGCTCGACGGCTTTCTTGATCTGGCCGCTGTGGCCACGGGTGACCGGACTATAGGAGCGCATGCGTACCTTCTTGGGGTAGCTGTACTCATAGCGTTCGGTCGGGGCGGTCATGTCCTTCGGGATATCGATGACGACCGGCCCCGGGCGACCACTGGAGGCCAGATAGAAGGCCTTCTTGATCACCTCGGGAATCTCGCTCGGGTGCTTGATCGAGAAACTGTGCTTCACGATCGGGCGAGTCACACCGACGATGTCGGTTTCCTGGAAGGCGTCTTCACCGATCAGGTGGCTGGCGACCTGACCACACAGCACGACCATGGGGATCGAGTCCATGTAGGCCGTGGCGATACCGGTGACGGCATTGGTCGCGCCCGGGCCTGAGGTGACCAGCACCACACCCGGCTTGCCGGAGGCGCGCGCGTAACCATCGGCGGCGTGGGTCGCGGCCTGCTCGTGACGGACCAGAATGTGCTGGACCTTGTCCTGGCGGAACAGGGCGTCATAGATATGCAGCGCCGCTCCACCGGGATAGCCGTAAATATATTCCACGCCCTCGTCATGCAGGGCGCGGGCGATCATGTCAGCGCCGGAAAGCAATTCCACTTGGTTATTCTCCCCTGGAGGTCTCGAGTGCGTCCGGCGGCAATGCGCAAGCCGGATCGAGTGCGACCTGAATGTCGCTACCGCAGAAATTGCGGCACCTGATGCCAAACCCTGGCGTCTGCGGCCCGGTTAGGGCCTGCACTCTTGTCGCATCGGTTGGATGCGGTCGGGGCTGATGGCCGGTCGGTACGGTTGGCGTACCCGGACCGGCGTATCCTTTGACAGGCGGACAGCGACTCAGCGTCTGTCCTTCACGCGGCGCTTCGAGGGTCGCCCGAATGGCCGCGCCCGCAATCAGGAATGGTCAAGAGTCCAACAGCCGCAAGGGGCTGTCAACTCAACCTTACGCCAGTGTGCGCCGCCTGCGCCAAATGCCACACCGATAACAACGAATCCGGCCATAAGCGTGCGTAAAACCTCACCAATGGCGATAAATTCGCAATTTTCTGCTTCGTGAATTTCGGCCTGCCTCACGCCGGGTTGTCTTTTTGCGCCCGGGCGGCAGACACGAAAACGCCCCACCGCAAGCGGAAGGGCGTGCTTCCGTCACGGTGGGGCGTCACTCACGGGCGCGCGAATCAGCGCGTGAAGGTCAGCTCCCCGCCCTCTTCGCCGACATGGATGACGTCACCGGGCACGAAGTCACCGCCCAGCAGGGCCTGGGCCAGCGGGTTCTCGATGCGGCTCTGGATGGCACGCTTGAGCGGGCGAGCGCCATAGACCGGATCGAAGCCGGCCTTGGCCAGCAAGGCCATCGCCGGGTCGGTGATCTCGAAGCCGAGATCACGCTCGGCCAGACGCGCCTTGAGACGCTCAAGCTGGATGCCCGCGATGGAGGCGATCTGCGCCTGTCCCAGCGCGTGGAACACGACCACTTCATCGATGCGGTTGATCAGCTCCGGGCGGAAGTGATTGCCGACGACTTCCATCACCGCCGTCTTCATGTCGTCGTACTGGAAGGCCGCCTTGCGCTCGGCACGCTCGTCGGCGCTTTCCGTACTGCCCTCGTCTTCCGCCAGCTCGCCATTGAGGCCGCTCATGCGCTGGATCATTTCCGAGCCCAGATTGGATGTCATCACGATCACGGTATTGCGGAAGTCGACGGTGCGCCCCTGACCATCGGTCAGGCGGCCATCTTCCAGCACCTGCAGCAGGATGTTGAAGACATCCGGATGCGCCTTCTCGACCTCGTCGAGCAGCAGCACGGAGTACGGCTTGCGGCGCACGGCCTCGGTCAGATAGCCGCCCTCTTCATAGCCGACATAGCCGGGAGGCGCGCCGATCAAGCGGGCCACGGAGTGCTTCTCCATGAACTCGGACATGTCGATGCGCACCATCGCCTCTTCGGTGTCGAACAGGAAGTTGGCCAGTGACTTGCAGAGCTCCGTCTTGCCGACACCGGTCGGGCCGAGGAACAGGAAGGAGCCGTTGGGACGATTCGGGTCCGACAGCCCAGCGCGTGAACGACGCACCGCATTGGACACCGCGATCACCGCCTCATCCTGGCCGATCACCTTCTCGTGCAGCGCCTCTTCCATGCGCAGCAACTTGTCACGCTCGCCTTCAAGCATCTTGGCGACCGGAATGCCGGTCCAGCGCGAGACGACCTCGGCAATCTCCTCCTCGGTGACATTGGAGCGCAGCAGCACGTGGGCGGAGGTATCCGCCTCGCCTTCGCCGGCTTCGCTGATCTGCTTCTCGAGCCCCGGAATCACGCCGTACTGCAGTTCCGACATGCGGCTGAGGTCACCGGCGCGGCGCGCCTGCTCCAGATCGATACGCGCCTGCTCCAGCTCGGCCTTGAACTGGGCCGCGCCCTGGATGCTGGACTTCTCGGCCTTCCAGACCTCATCGAGGTCGGCATATTCACGCTCCAGCTCCGAGATCTGGTCCTCAAGCGCGCCGAGACGCTTGAGCGCCGCCTCGTCGGTTTCCTTCTTGAGCGCTTCACGCTCCATCTTGAGCTGGATCAGGCGGCGGTCGAGACGGTCCATCTCCTCCGGCTTGGAATCCAGTTCCATGCGGATACGTGACGCGGCCTCATCGATCAGGTCGATCGCCTTGTCCGGCAGCTGACGGTCCGTGATGTAGCGCGAGGACAGCCGTGCGGCGGCGATGATGGCGCTGTCGGTGATGTCGACCCCGTGGTGCACCTCGTAGCGTTCCTTCAGGCCACGCAGGATGGCGATGGTGTCTTCCTCGCTGGGCTGGTCGACCTGCACCTTCTGGAAGCGGCGCTCCAGCGCGGCGTCCTTTTCGATGTACTGACGATACTCGTCAAGCGTGGTGGCACCGACACAGTGCAGCTCGCCACGCGCCAGCGCCGGCTTGAGCATGTTACCGGCATCCATCGCGCCTTCGGCCTTGCCCGCGCCGACCATGGTGTGCAGCTCGTCGATGAACAGGATGACCTGGCCTTCTTCCTGCGCCAGCTCCTTCAGCACCGACTTGAGGCGCTCCTCGAATTCGCCGCGGAACTTGGCCCCCGCCAGCAGCGAGCCCATGTCGAGAGACAGTACGCGCTTGTTCTTGAGACCTTCCGGCACCTCGCCATTGACGATACGGCTGGCCAGCCCCTCGACGATGGCGGTCTTGCCGACGCCGGGCTCACCGATCAGCACCGGGTTGTTCTTGGTGCGACGCTGTAGCACTTGGATCGTGCGGCGAATTTCCTCGTCACGCCCGATCACCGGGTCGAGCTTGCCATCCCGCGCACGCTCGGTCAGATCCAGGGTGTACTTGTTGAGCGCCTCGCGATTGTTCTCGGCATCGGCATCGCCCACGGCTTCGCCACCGCGCAGCGCATCGATGGCAGAGGTCAGGGCGGGCTTCTTGATGCCCGAGGAGGTGAACAGCTTGCCGAGATCACCACCCAGCTCCAGCGCAGCCAGCAGCGCGAGCTCGGAGGCGATGTATTGATCGCCGCGCTTCTGCGCTTCACGATCGGCCAGATTCAGAAGCTTGCCAAGGGCCTGCGAGGGCGCGACATTGCCGTCGAACTGGGACACGGTGGGCAGGTCATCCAGCTGGCGCTTGAGGCCGCTCATCAGGCTGGTGGCATCGCCGCCCGCCTTGTTGACCAGTGCCTTGAGCCCGCCATCGCGGTCTTCCAGCAGTGCCAGCAGCAGATGCTGCGGGTGAATTTCATTGTGGCCTCGCCCGACAGCGAGCGACTGGGCATCCGCCAGAGCGTTCTGCAGCTTGCTGGTGAGTTTGTCGATGCGCATGGTGCCTTCTCCTGAGAGTCATGGCGGTACTCCTTTTCTCAGGAGCTTCGCCTGTAACATTTCGTATCTGACTCTCAAGATGGGGGCTGGCGCACGGCTTTCAAGGCAGGATTCGCCGCGTTGCAGCATGTTGTGGCATTTGCCTGATCCAGGTCAGATTCCGGCTGCTTCGGCGCCGCCCCCGCTGGCCATCACCTTTGCCACACACAGAAACGCCCCGCCAACCTGAGACATCAGGTCAACGGGGCGCTTGTGGGTACTGCATGTCGAGCTTGCGGAATACGCTGATCCACGTCCCGATCAGAGATTCCTGATCAGCGCCTCAGCGCAGCCAGATCACCGTGGCGAGGCGTCCGGTCACGCCATCATCCCGCCGGTGGGAATAGAAGCGGGATTCAGAGGCGGTACAGAAGTGGCCGCCACTGACATGACCGACCCCGGCACGCTCGAGACGCAGGCGTGCCAGCTTGTAGAGATCACCCATGTAGTGACCGAGCCGGTAGGGGCTGGCCTCGAAGGCGTCATCGGCCTCAGGCAAGTCCGCGATGAAGGCGTCACGCACCTCGGGGCCGACCTCGAACTGTGCATTGGAGATCGCCGGGCCCAGCCAGGCCATCAGCTCGCCGGGGTCATCACCGAGACGCTCGATGGTGGCTTCCAGCACGCCCTCGACCAGCCCGCGCCAACCCGCATGCGCCACGCCGACGCGCGTGCCCTGCCGATCACAGAACAGCACCGGCAGGCAGTCCGCCGTCATCACCACACAGGCCTGCCCGGTGCCGGTACTGATGCAGGCATCCGCCCGTGGCGGGGCATCCGGCCGGTCTTCGGCGTGGCAGACATCGAAGGCATCCACCACCTGAGTGCCGTGCACCTGATCCAGCCACGCCAGCGGACGGCCATCGTCGACCTCCGCGGCGAGCAGCTCGCGCACCTGGGCCACCATCGCCGGGTCATCACCCACATGCAGCGCCGGATTGAAGCCGGCATACGGCCCCTGGCTGGGGCCGCTCTCACGCGTGGTCACGAAGGCCTGCACCGGGCTCGGCGCGGGCCAGTCCGGCAGTATCAGGGTCGGGCGTAGACTCTCGTCGTGCATAACCTCTCCTTGTGCGGCGTGTCGCGCGAGCCTGCCGCCTCAGCGAGCGATGTCTTCCTTGAGATAGTCGATCAACACCAGCATGTCGCCCGGCATCTCGGCGCGGAATTCGACTTCCTTGCCCGTGATCGGGTGGATGAAGGCGAGACGACGGGCATGCAGTGCCTGACGCGGGAACTGACGCAGCAGCTCCTTGAGCGGGTCACTGGCACCCGGCGGCAGCTTCAGACGCCCGCCGTAGACCGGGTCTCCGACCAGCGGATAGCGCTGGTGCGCCATGTGCACGCGAATCTGGTGGGTACGCCCGGTTTCCAGCTTGCAGCGGATATGGGTGTGCCCCCGGAAGCGCTCCACTACGCGGAAGTGGGTGATCGCCGGCTTGCCACTGTGAGTGACGGCCTGACGCTTGCGGTCCTTGGGGTGACGCCCGATGGGCGCATCCACGGTGGCACCGGAGGTCAGCACGCCCGTGACGACGGCGTCATACTCGCGCGACACTGTACGGGCCTGCAGCTGCTCGACCAGGTCCGCCTGGGCGGTCAATGACTTGGCCACCACCATCAGTCCGCTGGTGTCCTTGTCGAGACGGTGCACGATGCCGGCACGCGGCATCATGGAATTGCCCGGACAATGATGCAGGATGGCGTTGAGCAGCGTGCCATCGTGGTTACCCGCGCCCGGGTGCACGACCATGCCGTGCTCCTTGTTGATGACCAGCACGTCGTCGTCTTCGTAGACGATCTCGAGCTCGATCTCTTCCGGCTCGTGGCTGACTTCCTCTTCAAGCTCGGCGGTCAGGGCCAGACGTTCACCGCCATAGACCTTCTCGCGGGGTTTGACGGCGGCACCGTCGAGGGTCAGCGCACCGGTCTTGATCCAGTGCTTGAGACGCTCGCGGGAATAGTCGGAGAAGATCTCGGCGCAGGCCTGATCAAGGCGCATGCCAATCATCGCCTCCGGGATCCGCTCTTCGCGGTTGATGGTGTCTGCCATATTGCTCTCTGAGGCCGTTTCGCACGAAAGGGCCTTTGCTTTATAGTGAGTGCGGATCGGCGGATTCTAGCATGCCCGCCATGGATTGCCCGAGATGAGGAAACCGATGCGCGCCCTTCCCTTGACTGCCCTCGCCCTGGCCAGCACCTTGCTGGCTGGCTGTGCGTCCAACGAGCCGGCACCGGATCTTCAGGAGCAGGACCTGTATCGTCAGGCCCAGGTTTCCCTGGATACCAGCCGCTTCAACTCCGCTGTGCAACAACTTGAAGCCCTGGATACTCGCTTCCCGTTCGGCAGCTACGCCGAACAGTCGCAGCTGGAGCTGATCTACGCCTATTACCAGGTCGACAACTGGGAGGCGGCACGCGCCGCGGCCAGCCGTTTCATTCGCCTGCACCCCGATCACCCGCAGGTAGATTATGCCTACTACATGCGTGGACTGGCAGCGTACAGCGCGGGTCGTTTCAGCCTGGAATCCCTCGATCTGATCGATATTTCCAAGCGTGACCTGGGCGCGACACGCGATGCCTATGTCGACTTCGGTGAGCTGGTACGTCGCTTCCCCAACAGCACCTACGCGGCAGATTCCCGTCAGCGCATCATCTATCTGCGCAACGTACTGGCGCGCGGCGAGCTGCAGACAGCCGATTTCTATCTGCGCAAGCAGGCCTATCTGGCTGCCGTGAAGCGTGGCGAGTGGGTCATTGAGCACTACCCTAACACTCCTGCCACCCGCGATGCGCTGGCCGTGATGGTCGAGGGCTATCTGGGCCTCGGTCTGCGTGACCGTGCCAGCGAGACGCTCAAGGTGCTGATCCAGAATGATCCGGACAATGAACGTCTGGATGGTCGTACCTTCGAGCCGCGTTACGTGAAGGCTGACGACCTGACGGTCTGACGACCGGCAGGCGTCACCATCGAAAAGCCCGTGATCATCGATCACGGGCTTTTCGTGCTGCCAGCATGGCCAGAATCGTTAGATTCAGGCGCTTTCAGCGTCTTGCGCAAAGAATCCGCAATCCGTCATTCGCCGGCTACCCAGCCATTGACGATCGGGTAGCGGCGGTCCCGCCCGAAGCCACGCGGCGTGACACGCACACCCACCGGCGCCTGACGACGCTTGTACTCGGTACGGTCGACCAGACGCACCACGCGATAGACATCCTCTTCCTCGAAGCCTGAGCGGATGATCGCCTCGGCGCTCATGTCACCCTCGATGTAGTGGGTGAGAATCGCATCCAAGGTGTCGTAGTCCGGCAGCGAATCGCTGTCGAGCTGGTCTTCGGCGAGCTCGGCGGACGGCGGGCGCGTGATGACGCGCTCCGGAATCGCCGGGCCCATGGTGTTGCGCCAGTTGGCGAGACGGAACACCCAGCTCTTGTAGACATCCTTGAGCGCGTTGTAGCCGCCGACCATGTCGCCGTAGAGCGTGGCGTAACCCACCGCCATCTCGCTCTTGTTGCCGGTGGTCAGCACCATCAGGCCCTTCTTGTTGGAGATGGCCATCAGCAGCACGCCACGGCACCGCGACTGCAGATTCTCCTCGGTGGTGTCGCGCTCGCTGCCGGCGAAGCTCTCCGCCAGGGTCTCGGTGAAGGCCTCGACCATCGGCGCGATGGGCATCACCTCGTAATTCACGCCCAGCAGCTTGGCCTGCTCGGCGGCGTCTTCCTTGGAGATGTCCGCGGTGTAGTGATACGGCATCATCACGGCGTGCACACGGTCCGCGCCCAGCGCATCGACGGCGATGGCCAGCGACAGGCCGGAATCGATGCCACCGGAAAGCCCCAGCACCACCCCCTTGAAGCCGCTCTTGTTGACGTAGTCACGCAGCCCGGTGACCAGCGCACAGTAGAGTGACTCCTCCGGCGACAGCAGCTCGGCGATCTCGCCACTCTGCGGCACCCAGCTGCCACCCTCTGCCTTGAGGAACTGCACCGGCATCAGGCCGACATCCCACCACGGTGCCTGCACGCAGGTCTTTCCGTCGGCATCGATGGCGGCAGAGCCCCCATCGAAGACCAGCTCATCCTGACCGCCGATCTGATTGACGTAGACCAGCGGGCAATTGACCTCGGCTGCCCGCTCGGCGAACAGCTGATTGCGCTCGGCCGGCTTCTCCAGGTGATAGGGCGAGGCGTTGAGGCTGACGAGAATCTCGGCACCGGCATCGCGCGCCTGACGGATCGGCGCGCCATCCCACAGGTCTTCGCAGATGACGATGCCCAGGCGGGCACCACGGCACTCGACCACACACGGCTCGCTGCCCGACGTGAAATAGCGCTGCTCATCGAAGACCTGATAGTTGGGCAAGGCCTGCTTGGCATACTCGGCGATCCACTCACCATCCTTGAGCACGCCGGCCAGGTTGTAACGCTTGCCGTCACGCATGCCGGGGTAGCCGACGATGACCATCACGCCCGGCGCGACCTTCTTCGCCATCTGGGCGCGCGCCTCTTCGAGGCGGGATTCCATGGACTCGCGCAGCAGCAGGTCTTCCGGCGGGTAGCCGGTCAGACACAACTCGGGCAGCACTACGACATCGGCCTTGTGCTCAAGACTCGCTTCACGCACCGATTCGATGGCACGCGCAGTGTTGCCGGGAATATCACCGACCAGCGGGTCGAGCTGGGCCATCACCAGAGTCAGATCTTGCATGCGGTAAGGATCTCTCGATTGGCGGTTCGATAAGGGGCCAGTACACTGTGGCCAGACATCTGGCTCAGATCACTGAGCCGTGCACCGGCCCACCTGTCATCATGTTGGCCGCCATTGTCCCGCAAGGTCGCGCCGCTGGCAAAAGCCACGCGCGCCGCCTCATCTGGGAGTCATATAGGAATGAGCCTGTTGATCATCCGTCTGCTGGTTTTCGTCGCCCTGTTCTGGGCCGGCCTGCGCCTTTACCGCATGTATCGCCAATGGAAGCTGAGCCAGGACGACTACGGCAACGACAGCCCCGCCGAACGCGAGGCGCAGAACATGGTGCGCTGCGCCTACTGCGACCTGCATCTGCCGGAAAATGACGCCATCCGCCATGAGGCGCTGCACTTCTGCTGCCAGGAACACCAGCAGCACTTCCTCGACGAAGGGCCGCGCAAATGATTCGCCACCGAGACGAGATGCTCGATGGCGAAAGACGGCAACCAATCCCTCAGGCCCAGCGGGTCTCACCGGCATCTGACGACGTATCCAGCGCAGCGATCTCGGCCAGCAGGGTCTCGGGCTGGTAGGACGCGGGGTCGATGATCGGCGTGCGCCCGAGCAGTTGATCCGCCAGCAGGCGGGTCGAGGCCGGCGCAAGTACCAGTCCATTGCGGTAATGGCCGGCATTGACGTGCAGGTGGCGGCGTTCAGGCACGGCACCGATGAAGGGCGTGCCGGTCGGCGAACCGGGGCGCAGTCCCGCCCAGTGGTGCTCGACCTCACACTCCGCCAGCGCGGGGATGATCTCGCAGGCGCTCTTGATCAGTGACTCGCGCGCCTCGGCGGTGGTCGCCTTGTCGAAGCCGACCTCCTCCAGCGTCGAGCCGGCCACGATACGGCCATCGCCCCGCGGTATCACGTAGCGACCATTCTTGAGCACCACGCGCTCCACCAGCCCCTTGGGTGCCTTGAACAGCACCATCTGGCCGCGTACCGGCCGCACCGGCAGCGCAAGCCCCGCCTCACTCAGAATCTCTCGACTCCAGGCACCACCGCAGACCACGACCTGCCCGGCAGACAGCACCGAATTGGCGGTCTGTACGCCAATGGCGGTGTCGTCCTGCAGCAGAATGCCCTGCACCGCGACATTCTCCAGCAGGCGCACGCGCGAGTGAGCGTCGAGCGCGGCACGCAGTGACTTGCCCAGACGCGGATTGCGGATGCTGCCCAGCGTCGGCATCCACAGCGCCGACTCGCAACCGGGCGCGACCGCCGGTGCCTTGTCATAGACGAAGTCGGCGTCCACGCGCGTCAGCGGCTTGGCATATTCCCGGGACCAGGCCAGTGCCTGCTCGGCATCCTCGACATTCAGGTACAGCAGGCCCTGCTGGCGATATTCGGGGTCGATGCCGGTGGTCTCGATCAGGCGCTCGGCCAGCGTGGGGTAGAAGCCTTCCGACCAGGCAGACAGGCGCGAGATCGGCGCGCGATAACGCCACGGATACAACGGCGAGACGATACCGCCGCCCGCCCATGACGCCTCACGCCCACACTGGCCTCGCTCGACCAGCGTGACCTCGGCACCGCCATCCGCCAGCTCCAGCGCGGTCAGCATGCCGATCACGCCACCGCCTACCACCACAAAGTCATTCACGCCTGTTCGCTCCTGCCATCAGCCCGGGAAAGGGGTCAAGAATACGCCGCCCGCAAGGCGGTGCAAGCGAGCCGCGTGCAATCCAGCATTGCGCAGAGCCTCCAGCATTGAGCAGAGCCGAGCGCTTCACGGCTACCAGCAATCGCCATCGCCTTCAGCCGTCCGGCGCCCGGTACTACTCAAGCTCAAGGACTTGCACTCAGTATCGCGAGCCTGAACACCTGTCGCCGTCGCCTTGACAGTAAAAGCAGTTGCATTGCCATCAAGACTCAATGTGTAAAAGCCATCAGGCGACGTGGTCGCACGCCCCAAACCGTCATCATCACAGCTCGAGCCACCCCCGATACTGGATGAGTATTCACCACAGCGCGCCATGTAGCGCTCCTGCGCCTGTGCCAGCGACACCAGCGCGACATGAGCGTCCTCGCGGTGGGTACGCAGAACATGATTCTGGTAACTGGGATACGCGATGGCAGCCAGAATGCCGACGATGGCAACCACTATCATCAACTCGATCAGACTGAAGCCCCGCCCTCTTCGATAAGCGCTTGACTGACTGTCTATACGCTCATTGGCAATGGCTTGTTCAATCATGGGCATGTCCTGTCGTGAAACAGCCACCGCGGCAAGTTGCGGTGGCTGACATAAGAAGTAAAAGTACACGCTTTACCGAGAGCTTCAGCGCAGCTGGTACCAGGAGACACGGCCAGATGTCGCAGACGTCTGTACATTGAGCTCGAACGGAGTAACCGTGCCAGGGTCGCTGCCACTGGCCCCTGTAGCGACAAAGACATGATTGCCAATACTGGCCAGGCCACTAGGCTCACCAGAGAGTTTGATGCTGACCAGGATATTGCCAACCTCAGGACCAGCTTCATTTACTGTTCCAATAAGATCTCCATCATCGAAGCTACTGTCTCCATTGAGATCGAAAATCGGGACATAGCTTGAGTTGCCGCTATCGTAAGAAGGCAGACCAGTCTGTACGTCGACCGCTATCAACCAACCACTACTATTGGCTTCACAGAAGTTACTTCCGCCCCCGTCAGTGCGTGTTGAGACGACCAGCAGATTGCCCAGCAAACTGGCAGGCTGGACGACCTCCTCGCCAGCATCAACGAGATCCAGATACCAGCCGTAGCGTGACTCCTTGTCACTGGCTAAAGGCTGCTGGCCGTAATCAAAAAGCTGGCCATCCAGCGTGCGCCCGACAATCTCTCCCTCAGCATGCTCCACACCAGTAAACTCACGCTGCTCAAGCTGCTCACGCCCCAGGCCGAGATGCTGGCCGTCATCGAGCACGGTATACAGACTTTGCTGGCTGGCCACGTCATCATCAATCGGCGTATAGAGCTGTTCACCCGTGCCGAATGACACAAGGAGATTGGGCTCTTCCATGGTATTCGTCGCACCAGAAAGGCGGCTCAATGTCGGCTTGACCGTGATCGGCTGAACACTCCCGCTGGCGCAGCCTTCACTACTATCCGAGTCACAGGTGGCAGTGAAAAGCAGACTGGACTTCCACTCCGCTGGGTCCCTCTCACTAAGGTCAAACTTCCACATTCTCCCCTGCATATCACCGCCGTAAGCAAAATCGATCGTGCCGTTGCCATCAAGGTCGGCGACCTGAAGGCTGGCGAGTTCTCCTGCATCACTCCCGCCGACAAGCTTGGCTATCGCGGTACCAGACGTCAGCTCACGCAGAAACAGAGTGGCAGAAGCCTTGTCGTTCTCCGGTTTGAGTCCATTGGGGATCAGCAAGGCCTGCTGGCCATTGTTGAGTTGACCAACATGAACACCGCCATAGACATAGCCGATATCCTTATCCTTGAGGCCATTGCGGTTATTGGCGACCCCAAACTCCCAACCTGCCAGTCCAGCAGCCGAAACCTCATTGCCTTTGACGGCATCCGAGGCATTGAGCACGAAAACCCCACGGCCACCGCCGCCCAACCCGGACGCCAGCCAGGTACTCCCATCAGCTAACGTCGTCACACGTGGTACGGCATCAACATAATAACGATGCTGGTAACCGGTGCTTGCCAGATAACCGAGCCCTTCTCCATCTTCCTTGCTGAACAACAGCTCAGGAATATACGCGAACTGCTCATCGCCAGATTCGAGATCAAAGGCATGCAACATGCCGTCATTGGCCCCCACAAAGACACTGCCCTGATCATTTCCGCCATCGCGAGTCACAACGACTGGGGAAGATCCAATGATATCGCCCAACACGCCACCCTGACGGGTACGCAGGCCCTTACCCTCGAGTGCGCGACTCCCTTTGAGCCAGGCAACCACCGCCTCGCGACCCTCACTTTTGCTCAGATCATCGGGCGCATAACGCTCCAGATCCTTCTGCTGCGCACTGGTGAGGTTGCCCTCTGACAACACGACTGTTGAACCGTTATCCGCGGTATAGACCTTGCGACTGGCGACTCCTGACTTATTGAGATTGGCCGTCAGCCTGTCCGATGCATTCCATACAGGGGCCTCTTGGTTTGCCTCGAATGTCTCGCTATCCACCACTTCGGCATCGGAGTCTCCCTGAGCCACTGCCGATACCGCCGTGACTTCCCCCGACCAGCTGGCGGGGGAATAGCTGACCTGAAGTACGACACCACCTGCTTCAACCTCCGCAGTACTCAGATTGGTCGCCACACCGCTGACACTCTCACCACGCGCCACGATATCTCGCGAAATGGCTGCCAGAGCATCGACCAAGGCCGCAGGATCAGCGGCATTGAAGTAGAGCCCGCCCCCATCTTCCGCAGCTTGCTTGAGGTCATCGATGGTGCTGGAGGTCGATTCCTGCACATATCCAGGTATGTCGCTATTCAGCCGAGTATTCCACCTGTCATCATCAGCCTCGACACCAAATGCGACGGTATAGGTCGTCATCACCTGGTTCTCATAACTACCACTACCCAATGATTCCTTGAGGTCCTTGTTCGCGTAGTAATAGGCAACATCAGCCAATGTCGTTTTGCCTCCGTATCCTCCATTGGAGTAATACCAACGTCGCCCGTCATTATTTGCATCTCCGATCGACTCAACGCGAGTACGATCGCCACTGGTACTTTCGCGGTTCCAGAAACCATCAGTAACCAGAATGGTGAAGTTTTGCTGACACATGCCGCCCAAATCAGCACTCATGATAGGTGAGCTATCTCCGCGATAATATTCGCCAGCACGATAGAGTGCTTCACGCAATGGTGTGCCGCGATAACTATTGACACTACTGATTACACTGGTAGCAATGGCATCACGCACATCGTCGAAGTGCGCATTGGTATTGACAGCGGCCCCACCAAGAGCAGAACCCAAAAGACTACCGACCGTATTTAGTATCTTGGTGATAATATCATCGACTGGTACTTGTTGAGCTGTATCAGCATCTGGATTGATCGTCATGAAGCCAGTACGATATTGCGTCCCTGTCAACAGCTCCAAACTGGCCGCCTTACCCACACTCAGACGATCTCGATAATAGGTAAACCAATTAGCATAATTTTGTTTTTGTGCAGGTAATAGATCTGAAACTTCATATTTTACACTGCAACCACTACCAGCATTACCACTATCCACATAATAGGAAAAACCACGCTTACGATCTGTCAAGTCAACGCGATTTCCTGAGGCATCGCCTTTAGAATAATCAATCAAAGCATTTTCTGGATCACTATCATCGGCCCGAGCGCCATCTTCCTCTAGCTTCCAAGGAAGATAATCAAGATTTGGGTTATAGGCCTGCGAGTTATATGACGAACAGAAAAAATGCTTATCAAGCTCATACTGGGAGAACACATACTTCCAGCTGCTATTCCAAGTACAATAACTGGAACAACGCCAATCGTATCCGAATAGCTTATTATAACCACGAGGCGACCCCCCGCCTTCTACTGTATCTTCAAAGGACATTGACCCAGAATCATCCAACAACAGCAGAACATTCGGAGTGACACCCACGTTCTGGGTAATCGGTAGCTGTGAGAGCGTACGCTCGTCATTTGAAGAGGCAGCAAAGCTTGCTGTAGTGATAAATGCCAAGCCATACATAGGCAGCAGGCAATAACGTAAAGTACGCGGAGTCATGTAAAGAATCCTTACTGTGCCAGTATGATTTCGCTCTGCACGACTGCCAGCGCCTGGCGCTCACTGCCATCCCAGCCAGCTGCAGTAATGCGATATCCATTTTCAGGCAAGGCATTGTTCATGTTGTCGGCATTGAGAATGCCCTGAACGGTGCTGCCCAGATACTCGATGATATAATTTCCGCTCTCTCCTACCTTTAAATGACCGATACCGGTCCAGCCATCTGGAGTCAGCAGATCACTCGGCGCATCAACACCCGATACCGTCAGATCGTAGAGTCCGTTGCTCTCTCCTGTCGAAAATTCGCCCAGTGAGATGACACCACTTTCCAGCTGTTCCTCAGCCTCTTTCAAGAATCCTTCAGCACGTGCATAAGCAGTATCATATTGCTGCACATTGACCGTCATACGGGTTTGCAACTGAGTATTTTCACTACCCGACACAGCCATCATGCCCACGACTACCAGCATGACCAGGACCATCAGCAGCACCATACCACCTTGCTGGTGGGCCGAAGCATAACGAGGACTCATAAGCCAAGGTTCCGTGGGCTAAACGTCATGGAGAAGGTACGTTGCATGGTGCCACCAGCTTCGCCTTCAATCTGAAGTGAAGGCGGAGTGCTGAGCGCCAGATCAAGGTGGATACGCCGCACTTGATCCCAACGGCCGGCGACTTGGCTGGCCGTCTGGTCAACGGCATAGCCGCCGCCTACGGCAAGGTCAAAACGAAGTTGTATCTCATTCACGTAACTGGCCAGCTCCTCTGCACATCCAGCCTCCGGGCCGTCACCTGACGCATTATCCGAGCTAAGGCAAAGCCGTTGTGGGTTATCACTGGTAGACGCCAGCATTACCAGATACCAACGCTCGAAAGGATAGACGAAAGGACGGGTTTGCTGATTACCGCCGTAGCCATACTGCAAGCCACTCGACAATGACAATTTGCCATCTTCACTACCACTGACAGTGTCGATGTCACCACTCTCACAATCGCTGATCATGACGTAACTACCAGATGACAATTGCTCGCCACTGTAGCTCTTCACCTCAATGGAGCGATCGCCCTGCGCGGCCGCGGAAGACAACTGCCAACCGCGTTGACCGTCATCAGCCAAAGCCAAGGCAGGAATCTGCATGGCAAGGCGGTCATAGCTCACCCCATCCTCAGTGACAGACTTAACGGCCAGAGGTTGAGCGTGAGTTCCCGTGTTATCGCTGACACTCGACCAGGGTGTACACCCCGAGAAGCCGATATTGCGCATGACCGGCTGCAGGCGGTGTGAAACATGACGAGCACTCTCCTGAAGATAGGAAAGAGCTTCTTGGGTCGTTGCGGTAGCGCGTATCGTCAGGAAGTACTGAAGCGCCATACCCGTGATGAATAACCCCAGCACCAATCCCAGCATCAACTCAACCAGTCCAATACCCTGCTGACGGCGAAGTCCTTGTAGTCGGCACTGGCGGTGACAAAATGAAGGTTTCATGGCGCTATCCGGATCTGAAGTGTCTCAGTGAGTGTTTGGCTATCCGTATCTCCGAAACTCCCCTTGTCGGCTGCTGCCTGCCAGGAAAGAGTGAGATCAAGCTGGCCGCCACTTTCAGTGATGATGCCTATGGATTCAGGTAAACGACTATTGGCAAGTCTTTGCTGCCACGACCAGACGTCATGGGCTGCCAGCGCATCATCGCTTGTCACGGCCTGCTGCTCCGTGGCGGTTTTCGTATTGCTCCCCGAATATTGGCCTTCAGGGTTCGCCTGAATGCGCTCAGCCATACCCACCAGCAAAATGCGCGCTTCAGTGCGAGCGAAGCTCTCATTATTCGCCTGCAGAGTTTCCATCTGCATCAATGCAAACCCGAGCAGTGCAAGCCCCATCAACAGCACGGCAATCAATGCCTCGATCAAACTAGCCCCGTGCTGGTTAGGACGTACTGGCCAGCATGCCTTATCCACAGCTCATTCCTCCGGCTCCATACGCCTCTGGCGCCAGGCGACCAATGATAGAAAGACCCAGCTGACGATGTGCCTGTGACGTTGCACGACCACATATCAGAAGGCGCGTCGTGCTTTGCACCGCGCCTTGGCTATCAAAGGAAATGCTTTTACTCGCGATCTGCACTGAAGCGCTGCCAGTGTGCTCGCGTAATACCTCGACTTTATCGGTACTAAAGTTGCTCAAAGCCTCTGCTGGGCTCCCTATAACCACTGCCCAGCCATTGTTCCAGGCAGCCGTATCCTCACAACGAGTACCGTCCCCACTAAGCGGGCACACGGATACCTGGCGCCCTCGAGTCACAGCGGTGCTCCGCGCATAGTTGAGCGCAGCGGTGAGTGTTTCGGCCGTGCTTGCCACCTCCTGACGGGTGATGAACCCCTGCCAAGCAGGCACAGCGACTGTCGAGATGATGGCCAACACCGAAATGGTGACCATCAACTCGACAAGGGTAAAACCACGCATCGCGCTGACCCGCTGCCCGGAGTACCCGGTAGCCATCTGGAGGGATTGCTTCATTGATTCATCCATTGGAGTGGCCCGAAAGACGACCAAAATGCAAATATTCGTAGTTAAGCAGTTACACATTCTCACTCAGCCGATACTCAACAACAAGACCAGGGAGCTTGCGTCCAAACATGCGTGCCTTGAAATACTGGCACATGACAAAAAAAGCCCCGATCATCGTAGATCGAGGCTTCAGGCGCTTGCCATGCAATGGCGGCTATCAGTGCTTACCAACAATCACTGCTGTCGGTGCCGACCGAGTCCGCGAGGACTGCCGCTCCCTTCACTCCCAACTCCGTGAGCGTAAAGGTGGCACAGTCCTCATCATTGGCCTGACTGCCGGTGGCAGTGGCGGTCAGGGTATAGCTGTCTGCATCTCCTGCGACGGCCAGGTTGTAGAAGCCTTCCTCGCTGACGGCATCTGCCTGTCCCAGCCCGATACCACCGCCACCGCCTCCGAGCGCATCTCCACAGCTGGTCGCCGCTGTCATGCTGGCGGTCGCGTATTCACCGCAGGTTGCCATGATGCGCTCCTGCGTCTGGGCAAGCGCCAGCAGAGCGGTGGTGGCGTCGGTACGACGTGAACGCTCCACCTGATCCTGATAGCTGGGATAGGCGATCGCCGCCAGAATGCCGATGATGGCCACGGCAATCATGAGCTCCAACAGACCAAAGCCGCCTTGTGCCCGAGCCCCCCCTGTTCGCCTGATCATCAGCGCCCCCGACGCAGCAGCGTGATGTCGATGACCTGCTTCGGCTCACCACGAGGGTCGAAGCGCACCTCGACCTCCTGCCCCGGCGTGAGGTGGAAGGCCTTCAGCTCGCGCCCATTGCGATTGAGTATTCGGCTCTCCGGCTGAAGCACGAACCCCATGTCGTCGACGAGCAGCTGACCTCCCTCTCGCTCGTCGATGACGCCCGTGACGCTCTGCTCCATGACCAGCGGAATCGGAGTATCTTCCGCCAGGGCCTGGGAGCTCCAGCTCGTGAAGAGCAAGCCTGCCGCCAGCATCAGCCAACCACTTGCCAGCTTGTGTCGTGATGTCTGCATGATCCTACTCCTATCGCAGCTGATACCAGGCACTACGGCCTTCCAGCCCGTCGATCCCGAAGTCCATGGCCATCTCGACCACCTGATTGGTGCCACCCTGGCCGACATACTGGGTATCTCCCAGGAATTTCGGCGAAGTGGGCTCGCCTTGTGTCTTGATCGAGAGCACGACCTGATTGTTGACGTTGTCGCTCGCGTTGACCTCGCCGTCATCATTGTAATCAAAGACCTGCTGCACATTGTTGTAGCTGCGCACCGGTTGTAGCCCATTGCGCAAGCTGAGCGCATTCAGCCAACCACTTGCGCCGCCAGTACAGGGGCCATTGGAGCCCGGGATGGTGGTATTGAAGACAATCAGATCACCACGGACAGCCGGGATGGTCACCAGACGCTCACCGGAGTCCGGTAGCTCCAGGTACCAGCCGTACTGCATACCATTGTTGTTCTGATTGGAATAATCGACGCCTACCCCCGTGACCGTACGCGCGTCACTCACGCCACTGATGTTGGAAAAGCTCTGCTTTTCCAGCTGGCCATGATGACGGCGAGTCGAAGACCCGGTATGCAGCACGCTGTAGAAGGATTGCGTCGAGGTATCGACCGCATCCTGCAGCGTCAACAATTGCCCGGTGCCCCAGTACACATTCAGGTACGGCGTATCGACGGTGCTGTTGAAGACACCGCTGCGTGCCACGGCTACCCGCGATGTGATGGGCTGTCGGGAAGCTGCCGGACAGGTCGATGACGTGCTGTTCAAGGCAACGGCACATGACTGGAACAGACGCGACATTTCGCTGCTGCCGATGTTGCTCAGCGAGAACTCGCGCATGTCGAACACCCAGACATTGCCATGCAGATCGCCGGCATAGACCCAGTCGGTGATGCCATCGGCATCGACGTCGGCCAGCTCAGGACTCGACATGCCATTGCAGTCACTGCTGCCAGAGGTGCACGCCCCCCCGGCATTGCTGCCCTGTTGAGAATCCAGCAGCGCATAGTTGTCGGGGTCTTCCAGGTCCACGATGAACAACTTGGCACGCCCATCGCTGTCGGCGTTGTAGCCATTGCCGAAGATGGCATACCACTTGCCGTCATCCAGACGCGCTACCTGAATATCGCTGAAGGTATAGCCGAGGTCCTCGTGCGTGAATTCCCACTGCACGATCTCAGCCGGCGAGGTGCCGTCGGATTCACCCAATGACTCGAAGCCTTCAGGATCGGTGATATCCAGCATGTAGACCGCCTTGCCACCAGCGCCCAGCCCACCCAGCAGGACCGAGTGCCAACCGGGCGCATCTTCATCCCCCAACTGGACATGCACGTCACGCGCGACCGGAGTGGCATCGACATAGTACTGGTGCACATAGTTCTGATCAGCGAGCTGGCGAATACCGCGCCCGCTCTCGATGCTGAAGGCGGCATACGGCATGTAGGCGAACTTCTCTTCACCGGTCTCCATGTCGATGGCGTGCAGCATGCCGTCGTTGGCACCGATGTAGATCATGTTCTGGCGGTCCTCATACAGCGTCTTGAAGGAGCGGTACGAAGACACTTCCATGTCATTGCGATAGCTGGCCGAAGGCGGCCCGACGATCGCCGGCGAGGCATGCACGATATCCCCGAGATAGTTGTCGTCACGCTCGCGGAACAAGGTGCCTTCGTAGGCATCGTCACCCTTGAGATAACCGATCAGGTTCTCGAGATCCGACGTTCTGACGCCAAGATCAGCGCCATCCAGCTTCAGGAAGGTACCGGTAGTATCCAGGACGCGTCCCGTCAGCTGAGTCACGCCACTGGTGACGCCTCCGACCACTGAGCCGACACCGCCAAGAATGCCATCATCATCATCATCATCATCATCATCGTCGTCATCATCCCGGACGGTTCTCCGCAGCGTTGCCAACAGCGTTTCTGACAGCAGGGTCTCATCGAGGAAGCCCACGAGGTCCAGTACCTGTTCGGCCTCCAGTGATCCGGCCTCCTCGATATTGAAGAAGAACGCCTTCTCATCCACTTCGGAGATCCCCGGGTTGTAGGTGATCACCTTGCGGCTGGAGCTACGGCTATCATCGTCACGCAACCACTCCGCGACGGACCAGTCCGAGGTGGCGCTCAAGGCGCCATTGGTGCCGATCTTGCGTGCAACCACATCGCCCGACCAATCAGCGGGATCATAGATGGTCTGAATCACATAAGCGCCGCTGGTCTGCCCACCACTGCTGATGTCCAGGCTACCGGTGCTGGCCGCGCGCCCTGCGATGGACTGCGCGATATTGTTCAGCGCATCAATCAATGCCTGCGGATTGGCGGCGCTGAGATATTCACCACGTCCGTTCCAGGCCGCATGACGCAGATCATCGATGGTGGTATTGGCATTGGCGGAAGGCTGCGGCCAGGTGAAGGCAGACTCGAGATCAGCAGGGTTCTCGGACAGCGAGCCATCCACACCGAAAGCGACGGTGTAGGTCACCATGTGCTGAGCAGAGTTTTCGTCCACTCCCGGTATGGTAGGCACGCTGTCGATCAAGTCAGTCCGCAGGTCCTCGCGATAATATTTCATCGCGACATCGCCAAGCGTATTGGAATAGCTGTCACGGTGACTGGCACTGATGAAGTCGCCGCTGCCACCGTCGACGTTGCCGACACTGGGGCTGGAGCCATTCCAGTAGCCATCGGTCATCATGATGGAATAGTTCTGCTGGCACATGCCGCCCTCATCCGCACTCAGGATGGGAGCCGAGCGACCAGTGCTGGAGTAATACTCACCGGCATTCTTGAGCGCGGTACGCAGAGGGGTGCCACCGGAGGGATAGGCGGTAAACAGCTCCTCCAGCAGGTCTTCACGCTCATCGACATCCGTCATGTCCGCAACGTTGCGATTGTTGCGGCCCTGGATGGTGCGCAGCCCCACCCGGGACTCGTTGGCGTTGATCACACCGGCCATGGCGGATTTGGCAACCAGCATACGGTCGCGATAGTAGGTAAACCAGTTGGCGAAGTTGACTTGCTGAGCCGCGGACAGGTCTTCCACTTCAACGACATGATCTTCGTCTAGATACAAGCGCCCCGAATTGTTGCTATAGACGCCGCATTCACCATAGTCATAGTCCCCGTCGCCATTGTCGTCCCAGCGAACGTAGTAGACATCATCCTTCATCCTGGCCGAGCTGGTGGGCTCGTAAGGATCCTCACGGACATTCGACAGGCTCATGTCCTGATAGGTGATTCCCGCTCGGTCCGCTCCGGCCCACGGGGTATAAGTCAGCGCCGGGTTGTAGGCCATGACATTGAAGCCCATGCAGGCCCCGACCGCCCCGCCAAGATCCGTATAGGAAACGATACGATCATCGGCATCGTGGTTGTTCTCTATCCAGATCCCGCTTTTGGAATACACCCCGGTGTATCCCATCAGCGAGGAAGCCGGCTGGAGACTCCAGTGTTCCACCCCCTTGTTGAGAGTGTCTTCCCAGGCCATGCTGCCCGAATCATCCAGAATGAACAGGATATTGGGCTGAACCCCGGTCGCTTCCGTGACCGGGGCGCGGGCGATTTCCCCGGGGGCCGCCAGACAGGGCAAGGCGACAAGGCACAGGGCACCACTCAGCAGATAACGCATATTCATGCTCCTCTCAGAAGTAAGGGCCCAGTTCCATCTCGCTTTGCACTACTGTCCAGGAGGCACCATTGCCGCCCCCCGTGCCCATCGCGTTGATACGGAAGGCATCCAGGCGCGTGCCCACCGCATTCACTTCGTTGCTGGCATTCAGCGGCGGCTCGCCGACCTTGCCCAGATACTCGATCACATAGGCCCCGATGACCGCGCCGGTATCACTGTCCAGCGTCTGGATACCGCTGGCTTGCCAATCCGCTTCCGAGAGCGGGTTGATCGGCGGTGCATCCTCGGGCAGTGCCAGCATCAGGCCAGCCGAGTCATCGAAGCTGTCCAGGCTCCAGGTGCCATCCTCCAGGCTTTCCTGGAGCGCGCGCTCACCGATGCTCAGGCTGGTTTCCGCGTTGTAATAGGACTGCTCGAAGTTGCGGCTGTTGACGGCCATGCGTGTCTGCAGCTGACTGTCCTCGACCCCGGTCACGGCCAGCAGGCCGATCACGACCAGCATGATCAACACGATCAGCAAGGCGATGCCTTGCTGACGTGCTGGCCCCCGGGTGACCGCGCAGACTCTGGACGTAGAAGACGATGTATTCATCAGCTGCCCCTCAGTTGCAGATTGCGCGGTGTGAACGTGAGATTGAAGGTTCGCGTCAAACGCCCATCGTTATCCCCGCCCGGCACCACTCCCGGCAGGCTCTCGAGCGTGAGTGCGATCTCGATACGGCGCACCTCATCCCAACGGCCTTCGCTGCGCACCGTGGCGGCCGGCACCTTGACACGATCGACACTGCCATTGCCGGTGGTATCCAGGCTGAAACTGACATCGAAACCCTGTACGCCAGAGGCCAGTTCTTCGCGTGCGAAAGCGGCATCGATACGGTCGATATACAGTGCACGCACCGAAGAATCGTTGGCCTGGTCATCCAGCCGCAGCTCCCAGGCCTGCACCGGGTAGAGATAGGCGTTCGAGGACTGAGAACTGCCGTAGGAACGTGACAGGGTGTCATTGGTTTCCACATTGCCCTGGGTGGTGCCCGACACCCTGAAGACATCGGTACTGCTGCAATCACTGACCAGCGCATACTCGTTGGTCACGAAGGCATCTTCGCTACCGTTGCGCACGGACAGTGGGCCGCCCAGCGACGTCATGCTGCTGGTCAGCGTGGTTTCATCGCCGTCCTTGCTGGCAGCGACGAACGTCAGATTGAAATAGCTGAGGCCCCGCTGGGTACGCTGCTGACCACCGAAAGGCGCCGTGAGGTCATGGGAGGCATCCACCGAGCTGGCATTGGTGATATCGCGGCTATTGGCACAGCCTGCGTAGCCCACATTGCGCATCAGCGGCTGGAGCCGGAAGGACACGTAGCGGGCCGATTCCTGCAGATAGGAAAGCGCCTCCTGGGTGCTCACGGTGCTGCGCGAGGTCGAGAACATCTGCACGGCCATCGCCGTGATCAGCAGCCCCAGCACCAGGCTGATCATCAGCTCGACAAGCCCCACACCCGCCTGGCGCTTCATGCCATGAGGGCGGGTGGTGGCGGGGGCGAAGCGTCGGCGGACCGATGCAGGGGAACAGCGATTCATGGCTCTACCTCGAAACGATAGGTCTGCTGGTCAACTCCCCCGCTGATGGGGTCACTCCACTGCACCTGGACACTGACATCGTGAACGCCGATACCGGCGCCGCCGACAACACGCTCGTCGACGTCCACGCTGCCGACGCCGCTGGTCAGCGTGGAGCCGATGATGGCGTCACGCCAATCAATGATGTCCTGGTCGGCCAGCTCTGCGGGCACGCAGTCCGAGCTGCATCCATCCGCGGGCGCATTGGTGGTATCGGCATCATCATATTGATCGATGGCCTCAAGGTTGGCGCGGATACGCTCAGCCATGTCCAGCGACAGCAGTTGTGCCACGGTATTGCTGTAGCTGACGCGCTGATGTTGAAGCGTCTGAACTTGCAACAACCCCAGCCCCAGCAGGGAAACCCCCAGCAGCATGACCGCGACCAGCGCCTCGATCAGGCCGACGCCGCGCTGTGAATGCCGAGCGGAACGGCGCCGTTGCAGGCGAGACAGCAATGTCTTCCTCAGCGCTCTCGGCTGCAGGGCTTGCTTGAGGGATGTGATCATCAACGATGCTGTCATGAGCAGTCCCCTCCTGATTCAAGGCGTACACGGCCTGAAGGCGCCACTACCACAGAGGTAGCATCGGATGCCGCACAGAACACCAGCGTACTGTTGCCACTAGTCAGCGTGCCGCGATCGTTGTAGGTGATCCTGGCGGCGCCGCCCGACTGGGCAACCGCATTGCTGTCCTGATGGATCCACAGGCGGTCGTCGAGGGTGAAGTTGGAAGCATTCCCGACATAGACGACCCAGCCATTCGCCCAGTCATCGTCGCAGGTCGTGGGGTTGGGGGTGGCGACGCTCGGCGCATAGGGACAGACACTCACATCCACACCGCGCGTGGTGGCGGTGCTGCGCGCCATGCCGAGCGCATGGGTCAGGGCACGCACATCGGACTCCACCTGAGAGCGCTGCACCAGGCCTTGCCAAGCCGGCACCGCCCAGGTCGCGATGATGGCAATGATCGCCACTGTCACGACCAGCTCGATCAGGGTGAAACCACGGGATTGGCGCATGAGAGATACTTCTCCTTGCCGCTGAGGGTCGACCGGCCGTGCCGGACTCGAGTCTGTCTTCTGGGGCCCACCATCACCAGCACCGGCCTCCTCCTTCGGCACCGGTATTCATGTCCTGGTCCATCCACAGCACGCCGCAGTCATCATTGAGTTGTGCCTCTTGAGGCGTCGCCTGCAGAACGAAGGCCGAGGCAGACAGACTGCGATACGTGATCAGGTAGCGAAGATTGCCACCGCCGTCCTCTATACGGCTGACGCCATCCCTCGGCTGGTCATCATCCCCCACGGGCGCCTCGGAAAAATTCTGGTAGTAGAAGCCATGCAGCTGTCTGGCCTGCTGCCCCAGTGCCTGCTGGGCATGCGAGCGCCAGCTGCGCTCCACATAACCGAGATAGGAGGGAATGGCGACCGCCGCCAGAATGCCGATGATCGCGACCACCATCATCATCTCGATCAGGGTGAAGCCCTTAGCCCGACGCCTGCCAGCTGCCCCGCGCCCCGGTCTCGGCTTGCGGCGTGCACCTGCACTGCTGACACCGGTGACCGAGAACAGTCGTGGCATGGGGAATTCTCCAGAGTACGAACCATACCTCTATTATGTATCATTTTGGTAACTGCGCATTACATTTTTTTTCAATACACACCAGATTGGTCAACGATCGTGCTCAAGAATGCCGTTGCTTATACAAGAAACTGCTGAATTAGATGGCAAAATGCGAATGGCGCGCACAAAAAAGCCGCGACAGGGTCGCGGCTTTTTCACTGGCAGAAACTTACAAGGCGTTACAGCTCGCGGATCTGATCCGAGGCGATCAAGCGCTCCTTGAGCTCCTTGGGCATGGAGAAGACGATGTTTTCCTCCTGGCCCTCGAGCTCCTCGGGCGCCGAGGCTCCCAGCGCCATCAGACGATCGATCACGCCCTGCACCAGCACTTCGGGGGCACTGGCCCCGGCGGTGATACCGATGCTGCCGATACCCTCGAGCCAGCTGGCCTCGATTTGCTGCGCATCGTCGATCAACCAGGCCGGGGTCTGCATGCGCTCGGCAAGTTCGCGCAGGCGATTGGAGTTGGAGCTGTTGGGGCTGCCGACCACCAGCACCACATCACAGGCTTCCGCCAGCATGCGCACGGCGTCCTGGCGATTCTGGGTCGCGTAGCAGATGTCATCCTTGCGCGGACCCTGAATCGCCGGGAAGCGTTCGCGCAGCGCGTCGATCACGCGCGCCGTATCATCCATCGAGAGCGTGGTCTGGGTGACAAAGGCCAGCTGCTCCGGGTCCTTGACCTCCAGACGCGCCACATCGGACTCGTCTTCCACCAGATGGATGGTGCCACCCTTGGAAGTGTCATAGCGGCCCATGGTGCCCTCGACCTCCGGGTGGCCCTCATGACCGATCAGCACACAATCCTGGCCCTTGCGCGCATAGCGCAGGACTTCCATGTGCACCTTGGTCACCAGCGGACAGGTGGCATCGAAGACCTTGAGGTTGCGACGCTCGGCCTCTTCCTGCACGGCACGCGAGACACCGTGCGCCGAGAAGATGACGATGACGTCATCCGGCACTTCGTGCAGTTCCTCGACGAAGATGGCGCCGCGCTCCTTGAGGGAGTCGACCACGAAACGGTTGTGCACCACCTCGTGACGCACGTAGATCGGCGGCCCGAACACGTCGAGCGCCCCGTTGACGATATCGATGGCGCGATCCACTCCGGCGCAGAAACCGCGCGGGTTGGCCAGCTTGATCTGCATGACAGGCTCCGCTTGATGGCGAGGTGCGCTCACGGGGAGCGCACCTCTGGAAAGAAGACTCAGTGCGTGGTCGCGGGGGCGACTGACAGTACCTCGACCTCGAAGGTCAGGGTACGCCCGGCCAGCGGGTGATTGAAGTCGACCTTGACGTCACGCTCATCAATCTCGCGGATGATGCCCGGCAGCTCCGAACCCGACGGCTCGGCGAAGGACATCACCATGCCGACCTCGATCTCTTCATCGAAGCTCTTGCGCGCCACGGTCTGGACGTTCTGCGGATTGTGCTGACCGAAGGCATGCTCCGGCGTGATCGTGAAGCTGCCGGTCTCGCCCGCCGCCATGCCCATGATCGAACGCTCGAAGCCCGGCGGCAGATTGCCGTCACCCACCTGGAAGGTGGCCGGTGTCTTGTCGAAGGTGGAGTCCACCTCGGTGCCGTCTTCCAGACGCAGACGGAAATGGAGGCTGACCTCCATGTTATCGGCGATACGATGCTCGCTCATGCTGACCTCGCTTGTGGCGCTCATTCGGAGCGGCCACGGAAAGATTCAAGAATCAGTGCCACGGCTCCCAGGCTGATGGCGACGTCCGCCACGTTGAAGGCCGGGAAGAAGGCATTGCCCCAGTGGAAGGACAGGAAGTCCACCACGTAGCCATGCATGACACGATCATAGAGATTGCCTAGCGCGCCCCCCAGCACCAGCGCGATGCCCAGCGCGGTGAAGGTCTCGTGACGCTTGAGGCGCGCAAGCCAGATGCTCAGGCCGATGGCTGCCACCACCGCAATGCCCGCAAACAACCAGCGCTGCCAGCCATCATGGCCGGCCAGAAAACTGAACGCCGCGCCGGTGTTGTGGAGCAGCGTCAGATTGAAGATCGGCAGCACTTCGTTGGCCTGACCATAGACCAGCGAACTGCTGGCCAGCCACTTGGTGGCCAGGTCCAGCACCACGATCACCAGCGACAGCCACAGCCAGCGCAGCGGCGAGCGCAGCGGCTCACTGCCGGCTGAAGGGGTATCCGTCGCGGGGCCTTGTGAAGAAGACGTCATGTTACCTTCCTGTCGTGAAATGAGTCTGCGACCGGCAAGACACGAACGCCGGGCCAGAGCCCGGCGTTCGATATCAGCGCTCAGCGGAGGCTGAACGATGCCGCGGTCGCATCAGCGATCAAGCGAAGTGACGCGTCTCGCCTTCGCCATCCGGCAGGTTGGTCACGCAGCGGCTGCACAGCGTCGGATGTTCCGGCAGGGTGCCGACTTCCGGACGGTGGTGCCAGCAACGCTCGCACTTGGCATTCTCGCTGACCTTGACCGCCACCTTGAGGCCGGACACTTCGGTCTCTTCCGCCTCACCGGCCGCCTCGAGAGGCGCCAGGGTCACGCCGCTGGTCAGCATCACGAAGCGCAGCTCGTCGCCGAGACTTGCCAGCAGCGTGTTGAGCTCGTCGTTGACGTAGAGGGTGACTTCCGCCGCCAGGCCATTCTTGACCAGACCGGCGTTGCGCGCGCCTTCCAGCGTCTTGTTGACCGCCTGCTTGACGTGCAGCACCTGCTCCCAGAACTCACGCCCCATGGCCGCATCATCCGCCAGGGTGGTCAGGCCGGTGTAGGCCGTCTCGAGGAAGATGGTGTCCTTGCGCGGGCCCGGGATGTTGGCGTAGATCTCTTCACCGGTGAAGGAGAGGATCGGCGCCATCCAGCGTGCCAGCGCCTCGATCACGTGATAAAGCGCCGTCTGGCAGCTACGACGCGCACGCGAGTTCGGCTGCGTGGTGTACTGGCGGTCCTTGATGACATCCAGATAGAAGCCGCCCAGCTCACGCGAGCAGAAGGTCAGCACCTGCTGATAGATGTCGAGGAAGCGGTATTCCTCGTAGGCCAGCTCGACACGTGCCTGCAGCTGGGCGGCACGATCGACCACCCACTGGTCCAGCGCCAGCATGTCGTCAAAGGCCAGCGCATCACGCTCGGGCTCGAAGCCGTTCAGATTGGACAGCAGGAAGCGCGAGGTGTTGCGGATGCGACGATAGGCATCGGCGGTACGCTTGAGGATCTCGTCCGAGACGGCCATCTCGCCGGAGTAATCATTGGAGGACACCCACAGGCGCAGGATGTCGGCGCCCAGCTTGTCCATCACCTGTTGCGGCGCGACCACGTTGCCGACGGACTTGGACATCTTGCGACCCTGGGCATCCACGGTGAAACCGTGAGTCAGCAGCGCCTTGTAGGGCGCGTGGCCGTCGATGGCACAGCCGGTCAGCAGTGACGAGTGGAACCAGCCACGGTGCTGGTCGGAGCCTTCCAGGTACAGGTCGGCACGCGGGCCTTGCTCGTGACCATGCGGGTGCGAGCCACGCAGCACATGCCAGTGGGTCGTCCCGGAGTCGAACCACACGTCCAGTGTGTCGGTGACCTTCTCGTAGTTCTCGGCCTCATCGCCCAGCAGCTCCTGGCTGTCGAGTGACCACCAGGCATCGATGCCGTGCTCGGCGACGCGATCGGCGACCGCTTCCATCAGCGCCACGCTGTCGGGGTGCAGTTCCCCCGTCGCGCGATGCAGGAACAGCGGAATCGGCACGCCCCAGTTGCGCTGACGCGAGATGCACCAGTCCGGACGGTTGGCGATCATGCTCTTCAGACGCGCCTGCCCCCAGGCCGGGATGAAGGCGGTGTCCTCGATGGCGGACAGCGCCTTGTCACGCAGGGTCACGCCGTCGGTGCCGGCAATGTCCATGCCGACGAACCACTGGGCCGTCGCGCGATAGATGACCGGGGTCTTGTGGCGCCAGCAGTGCATGTAGCTGTGGGAGATCTTCTCGTGCGCCATCAGCGCGCCGAGCTCTTCCAGACGCGCGACGATGTTCGGGTTGGCCTTCCAGATGAACTGGCCACCGAATTCCGGCAGGTCCGGCACGTAGACGCCGTTGCCCTGCACCGGGCTTTCGATCTCGTCGAAGCTCATGCCGTAACGACGGCAGGTATGGAAGTCATCCTCGCCGTAGGCCGGCGCGGAGTGGACGATACCGGTACCGGCGCCGGTCTCGACGTAGTCGGCCAGATAGACCGGCGACAGACGATCGTAGATCGGGTGACGGAAGTTGATCAGCTCCAGCGCCGCGCCGTTGACGGTCGCCAGCGTCTCGCCGCTCAGGCCAAAGCGCGCCAGGCTGTCCTCGACCAGTTCCTCGGCCAGCACCAGCAGGCGCTCGCCGGTGTCGACCAGCGAGTAGACGAAGTCCGGGTGAACGTTGAGCGCCTGGTTGGCCGGGATGGTCCACGGAGTGGTGGTCCAGATCACGATCGCCGCCGGCTTGCTCAGTGACTCGAGGCCGAAGGCCTTGGCCAGCGCCGCGCTATCGTCTGCCGCGAAGGCGACGTCGATGGCGTCAGAGGTCTTGTCGGCGTACTCGACTTCCGCTTCCGCCAGCGCAGAGCCGCAGTCGAAGCACCAGTTGACCGGCTTCAGGCCCTTGAAGACATAACCGCCCTTGACCATCTCGGCCAGCGCACGGATCTCACCGGCTTCATTGGCGAAGTCCATGGAGCGATACGGGTTGCCCCAGTCACCGACGATGCCGAGACGGATGAACTCGTGCTTCTGGCCTTCCACCTGCACGCCGGCGTATTCACGGCAGAGATGACGCGCCTTCTCGGACTCGAGATGCTTGCCGTGGGTCGTCTCGACCTTGTGCTCGATGGGCAGACCATGACAGTCCCAACCCGGCACGTAGGGCGCATCGAAGCCCGCCATCGTCTTGGACTTGACGATGATATCCTTGAGAATCTTGTTGACGGCATGACCGATGTGAATATTGCCGTTGGCATAGGGAGGGCCGTCGTGGAGCACGAAGCTCGGACGGCCCTTGCCTGCTTCACGCAGACGCGCGTAGAGGTCAATCTCGTTCCAGCGTGCCAGTTGGTCCGGCTCACGCTTGGGGAGATTGCCGCGCATCGGGAAGTCGGTATCGGGCAGATTCAAAGTGTGCTTGTAGTCGCTCATAGCCTTTCGGGTCAGCCGTCGTGGGGGCGGGAAGCCTGGGCTTCCCGAGCTGTGGAATCAGACACCTCAGCAGTGCCGTGTAAGGGTGCCGTCGGCGCATCCGTCATCAGTGCGCTCAGCGGACGGCTGGCCAGCGGCAGGTCAGCCATCGAGGTCATGCAATCGAGCAACGCCTGCTCATCACCGGCAGGCGCCTCGCCCGCGGCCAGCGCGAAGAAGCGCTTCGCGAGGGCGATGTCGGCGTAGATGGCGGCCTTGAGGGCTTCCAGGCCATCGAAGCGCTGTTCACCGCGCAGGAAGGCGCAGAAGCTGACGCGCATCGGCTGGCCATAGAGGTCTTCCGCGAAGTCCAGCAGATGGACCTCGAGCACCGGCCGCGGCGTGCCGACTGTCGGGCGCCAGCCGATGTTGGCCACCGCCGGACAGTCGCGGCCGTCGGCAAGGTGCGCCATCACCGCGTAGACACCGGAGACCGCCAGCGGCGCATTCGGCAGCGGCAGGTTGGCGGTCGGCACGCCCAGCGTGCGGCCCAGCTGGCGGTCCGCGACCACGCGCCCCTGCCAGTGGTGGGCACGCCCCAGCAGCCGGGCGGCCAGCGCCATGTCGCCTGCGGCCAGCACCTCACGCACGCGGGTGCTGGAAACACGCTCACCGGCGATCTCGAAGGTGCGGGTATGCTCCACCGCGAAGCCTTCGGCGGCGCCGATGCGTTCCAGCAGCGCGAAGTCTCCGGCGCGATCGCAGCCGAAGCGGAAGTCGTCACCGACCACCAGATGACGCACGCCGAGGCCATCGATCAGCACCTGCTCGATGAACTCACGTGCCGACAGCGAACGCAGCGTCTCATTGAAGGGCAGACACAGTACGCGCTCGGCGCCATGGCTACCCAGCAGACGCACCTTGTCCGCCAGACGCGTCAGCCGCGGCGGCGCCTTGTCACCCGCGAAGAACTCACGCGGCTGCGGCTCGAACACCACCACCGTGGCGGGCAGGCCATAGGCCGCCGCGCGCTCGCGAAGTTGCTCCAGAATCGCCTGGTGGCCGAGATGCACGCCATCGAAATTGCCGATGGTGGCCACACAGCCGCGACTGCCATCCTGCTTGCGCAGGCGGGCGAGATTGTGGAGTCCTCTGATCAAGTCCATGCGTGCATCACACAAGCCGCCGAAAGTGGTCGATTATAGCGAAGGGGCACGGCGCTGACAGCCACCGTTGCCCCGCTAGGGAGAAAACAGCTGGAACCGAGGGCACCAACCTGCGTGGCACCCGGGCAGCAGACTCAGCTCTGCATGCGGAAATGGCGCGGGCGGACACCGCACAGCCCCAACCACACCGCATAGGCCAGTACACCGCCGACGACCAGCGCTCCCATCATCGCACAGCGCTCCCACAGGCCCCAACCAAGCCAGGTGGTCCAGTCCGGCGACAGCCACATCAGGCCGCCGCCCATCAGGGCACAACCGCCGATCAGCGTCAGGGAATAGCGTCCCCAGCCGGGCTGGAAGCGCAGCACGCCGTCACGATACAGGCCGCGTGCCAGCAGACCCGCATTGAGGAAGGCCGACAGCGCCGTGGCCAGCGCGAGCCCGGCATGCGCCAGCGGCACGATCAGCGCCAGGTTGAAGGCCATGTTGGCGACCATCGCGATGATACCGATCTTGACCGGCGTTTTCGTGTCCTGACGCGCATAGAAGCCCGGCGCCAGCACCTTGATCAACATGAAGGCCAGCAGACCGAAGCTGTAGGCACGCAGGCTCTGGGCCGACATCACCACATCGTTGTCAGTCATCGCGCCGTAGTGGAACAGCGTGATCAGCAGCGGTTCGGCCAGCACGCCGAGCGCCAATGCCGCCGGCACACCGATCAACAGTACCGAGCGCAGCGCCCAGTCGAGCATCTTCTGGAAGTGCTCCAGTGATTGCTCGGCGTGGCGCTTGGAGAGCGCCGGCAGGATCACCGTCCCGATGGCGATGCCGATGATGCCCAGCGGCAACTCGACCAGACGGTCGGAGTAATAGAGCCACGACACGCTGCCGGTGACCAGAAACGAGGCCAGCACGGTATCCAGCAGCAAGTTGATCTGTGAGACCGAGACACCGAACAGCGCCGGGGTCATCAACCTGAGGATGCGACGCACGCCTTCATGGGCGAAATTCGGCCACGGCTTGGGCATCAGGCCAAGCCGCAGCAGGAACGGCACCTGGAACAGCAGCTGCACGCCACCTGCGATCAACACGCCCCAGGCCAGCGCCATGGCGGGTGTCTCGAAGCGAGGGGCCAGCAACAGCGCCGCGCCGATCAGACTCAGGTTGAGCAGCACCGGCGTGATGGCCGGCACCGCAAAGCGATTCCAGGTATTGAGCACGCTGCCTGCGAAGGCGGTCAGCGAGATCAGCAGCAGATACGGGAAGGTCAGGCGCAGCATGTCGCCGGTCAGCGCCAGCTTGCCGGCATCGTCACCGAACCCGGGCGCGAAGACCCACACCAGCCAGGGTGCGCACAGCATCGCAAGCGCGGTGATCAACGCGAGTATGACACCAAGACTGCCACTGACGGCGTCCAGCAACTCGCGGACCTCTTCCCGCGTCCGGCGAGTCGCATACTCCGACAGCACCGGAATGAAGGCCTGGTTGAAGGCACCCTCGGCAAACAGGCGGCGCATGAAGTTGGGGATCTTGAAGGCGACGAAGAAGGCGTCCGCCCCGCTGCCGGCGCCCAGCAGGGATGCGATGGTCACATCGCGCGCCAGGCCCAGCACGCGCGACAGCATCGTCATCACGCTGACGATCAACCCGGAGCGCAACAGACCACCCCGCACCGGCAGGCTATCGCCCGAGCGGGTCTCGCCCTGGGCACTCGCCTGTGAAGCGGACTGCGCGGCGGCCTCGGCCTTGCCGTCTTCTCCCCTGACTTCCTTTTCGCCTGCGGGCGACTCATCCTGCGGCTTGCTCACCCTGACACCCCTCTCGCTTCCCTGACCTGACACCGATGTCATCCACTCGACAGACAGACACAAAAAAACCGGCCGAAGCCGGTTTTTTCACACTCACACGTCTTAGACAGCCAGTGCCTTGACGCGAGTGTTCAGACGGCTCTTCAGACGAGCGGCCTTCTTCTTGGACAGAATGTCCTTGTCGGCGTAACGGTCGAGGACCTTCTGCGCGACATTGAAAGCGGCCATGGAAGCAGCGTGATCGCCAGTCTTGACGGTCTTCAGCACGTTCTTGATGCTGGTACGCACGGCGGAACGCTGTGCGGAGTTGTGCTGACGACGAACTTCAGCCTGACGAGCGCGCTTACGTGCTTGCTTGGAATTTGCCACTTTGATGCTCCTTATGAGTCCACCCGTAGGCGCGTACTCATGAACTTGAATTTGGAAGACGTTGTCGCACCGCGACAGCGAGTCCGATCATCTCTCGCCTTTCGACACTGATGTGAAGACTTTCGAGAAATCAGCGACTTGACGTGGAAGCCCCGTCAAACCTTCGCCATCGGGGCGGACCAGCACCCGACAGGACGGCAGAGTCTAGCATGACCCGAGCGCATATCGCCAGTCTGAGCTTGCCTGCGCCGGCCCCAGGCACAGAGCCAGGAAGCAGGCCTCATGGGTGCTACAGCACGATGAGGTTGTCGCGGTGGATCAGTTCCGGCGCCTCGATATAGCCCAGCGTGGCCTCGATCTGGTGGCTGGGCAGGCCGAGAATCCGCCCGGCATCTTCGGCGCTGTAATTCACCAGGCCCTTGGCGATGCGCTGGCCGGATTCATCGACGCACTGCACCAGGTCACCGCGCTTGAAGGCGCCCTCGATCTTCCTGACGCCCACCGGCAACAGGCTGGAGCCACGCGTGGTCAACACATTGACGGCGCCGGCATCCAGCGTCAGGGTGCCGCGCACCTGCAGCTGCCCCGCGATCCAGCGCTTGCGCGCCGCGATCGGCGCATGCTCCGGCAAGAGGAGCGTGCCGAAGCGCTCACCGGAAGCCAGCCGGGTGATGACCTCGGGCTGACGACCAGAGGCGATCACGGTCAATGCGCCACTGCGCGCCGCCAGACGCGCCGCGCGCACCTTGGTCGCCATGCCGCCACGTCCGAGCACGCCACCGCCGCCGGCCACCTTGACCAGTATCGGGTCATCGGCCTGGGCTTCCTCGATCAGGCTGGCCGCTGGGTCATGACGCGGGTCGGCATCATAGAGGCCTTCCTGATCGGTGAGCAGCAACAGCGCATCGGCCTCGAGCAGGTTGGCGACCAGCGCGCCGAGGGTGTCGTTGTCGCCGAAACGGATCTCGTCGGTGACCACGGTGTCGTTCTCATTGATCACCGGCACCACCCGCAGGTCGACCAGGGTGCGCAGCGCCGAGCGTGCATTCAGGTAGCGCTTGCGGTTGGAGAGGTCATCGTGGGTCAGCAGAATCTGCGCCGTGGTCAGGCCATGACGATGAAAATGCTCTTCATAGCACTGGGTCAGGCCATTCTGACCGACCGCCGCTGCCGCCTGCAGCTCATGTACGCCGCTGGGGCGAGCCGACCAGCCCAGCCGCGACATGCCGACCGCGATCGCCCCGGAGGACACCACGATCACCTCGACGCCCCGCGCGTGCAGCGCCGCGATCTGATCGACCCAACGGCCGATACCGGCATCATCCAGCCCGCGGCCGTCATCGGTCAGCAGCGCACTGCCGATCTTGACCACCACGCGTCGTGCATTGGCCAAGGCCTCGCGCCCCGATTGACTGCCCAGTTCCGCCACTTCCGCCACCTTCTGCTCCGACACCGCGCTCTCTCCTGTCATGTAATCCCTCGCCCGGCAGGCTCTGCCTCCCTGCTTGCCATTGTCTGCTCCCGCCAGCCCGCTGTCATCACTCCTCGCCGGCCCCGACAACGAAAACGCCCCGCCGCGAGACCATGAGGTTCGGGGCGGGGCGTGAATCGCGAAGCGGGTCGCTCGTCACTCAGTGGCTGCCGCGCAGGACAGCCACCGGACGAACTGAGACCTCAGGGCGCGTATTCGACTTCGACGTCGTAATCGTCGTCATTGAAGTCGTCATCGTCCTCTTCTTCGTCATCCTTCTTGCGCTTGCGACGTGTCAGGCGCTCTTCAGCGCGCTCCAGCGACTCGTTCTCCATGCGCGCCAGCAAGGCAGCATGCGCCTCGGCAGCTTCCGGATCTTCCGCCAGCTGCAGGCGTTGCTCGCCCAGCCAGCGGTGAGCGGCCTGCACCAGCTCCTGAGTGCCGATACCGCTGGCCGCGGAGACGACGAACAGCTCGCCTTCCCAGCCCAGGCGCTCGACGAGGTCCTTGACCATCGCGTCGCGATCGTCCTCGGGCAGCAGGTCGATCTTGTTGATCACCAGCCAGCGCGGCAGCTCCGTCAGTGCCGCGGAGAAGTTCTTGAGCTCCTTGAGGATCGCCTCGACCGCATAGGCCGGGTCGCTCTCGTCAAAGGGCGCAATATCCACCACGTGCAGCAACAGGCGCGTACGCGTCAGGTGCTTGAGGAAGCGCAGACCCAGGCCAGCGCCGTCAGCAGCGCCTTCGATCAGGCCGGGGATATCGGCCATCACGAAGTGCTGGTGGCTACCGATTTTCACGACACCGAGGTTCGGCACCAGGGTGGTGAACGGGTAGTTGGCGACCTTGGGCTTGGCGGCGGAGACGGCGCGGATCAGCGTCGACTTGCCGGCATTCGGCATGCCGAGCAGACCGACGTCTGCCATCACCTTCATCTCGAAGCGCAGGTTGCGACGCTCGCCCCAGGTTCCCTTGGAGGTCTGGCGCGGCGCGCGGTTGGTCGAGGACTTGAAGTGGATGTTACCCAGACCACGACGTCCGCCCTGCGCGACCAGCAACAGCTGACCGATTTCCGTCACGTCACCGATGATCTCGAGGGTTTCCTCGTCGATCACGGTGGTGCCGACCGGCACCTTGACGATCAGATCCTCGCCCGCCTTGCCTGCCATCTGGCGGCCTTGACCGGCATCGCCGCTCTCCGCCTGATAGTAGCGCTGGAACTTGAAGTCGATCAGGGTATTGAGCGAGTCATCCCCGATCAGGTACACACTGCCGCCGTGCCCGCCGTCGCCCCCATCGGGGCCACCGCGCGGCACGTATTTTTCACGGCGAAAACTCAGGCAACCATTGCCGCCACGTCCGGCCTCTACAATGATCGACGCTTCATCAAGGAACTGCATGCTGCTCTCTCCTGACGACGACCCGGGCCGTCATGCGACAAAAAAGCCCCGCCTGAGCGGGGCTTCCTTGCAGACTGCCATGCGACACCGGGGCATCGAGCAGTCTGCGTAAGCTGTCAGACGTTTCAGGCAGAAACGATGCTGACGAACTTGCGGTTCTTCGGACCCTTGGTCTCGAACTTCACGTGGCCGTCGGCCAGCGCGAAGAGAGTGTGGTCCTTGCCGATGCCGACGCCAGTACCAGCGTGGAAACGGGTGCCGCGCTGACGCACGATGATGTTGCCGGCGATAGCCGCTTGGCCACCGAACAGCTTCACACCAAGGCGCTTGGATTCAGAATCGCGACCGTTGCGGGTAGAGCCCGCCGCCTTCTTATGTGCCATTGGATAATTCTCCTATGGTGGGTAGCGCTGCAATTAAGCAGAGATACCAGTGATCTTGACTTCGGTGAACCACTGACGGTGGCCCGCACGACGCATGGAGTGCTTCCGGCGACGGAACTTGATGATGGTGACCTTGTCGCCACGGCCGTGAGACACGACCTCGGCAGAAACCTTGGCACCTTCAACCAGCGGAGCGCCGACCTTGATGTCGTCGCCTTCAGCGACCATCAGGACTTCGTCAAACTGGATAGCTTCGCCAGTCGCGACTTCAAGCTTCTCGAGCTTCAGGGTCTGGCCTTCCTGAACGCGGTACTGCTTGCCACCGCTCTTGATAACTGCGTACATGATTCTCTCCATCGGACTCATCAAGGGTGTGCTCTTGGGTGGCCTGCTGCGAGTGGCGCCCCTTCTGGAGCCATCTGACAGGGAGCGGGATGAGTCACGGCCGCGTATTATAGCGCCACGTGCCGCGACCGACAAGCAATGTCAAGGTTTACGCGACCAATCGGCCGCCAGCCAGCGTCCTTGCGCGGGTGCACGCCTTGACGGCCATAGGGGTGCCCCATAGCATTACCGCCAAACGGCACGCCACGGCGGCCTCACCTCTCGCTACGGGCACGACGATCTCATGCAAGCCGACGCATCGACCCTTCACGCGGCAGTGGCAGATGACTTCGCCGCCGTCGACCGCACCATCCTCGCGCAGCTCGAGTCGCGCGTGCCGCTGGTCCAGACCATCGGTCAGTACATCATCCAGAGTGGTGGCAAACGCCTGCGCCCGGTGCTGGTGCTGCTGGCAGCCCGCGCGCTGGGCTATCAAGGCGAGAAACACGTTCATCTGGCCGCGCTGATCGAATTCATGCACACCTCGACCCTGCTGCACGATGATGTCGTGGATGAATCCAGCCTGCGGCGTGGCCGCTCCACCGCCAATGACACCTGGGGCAATGCGCCTTCGGTGCTGGTCGGTGACTTCCTCTATTCGCGCTCCTTCCAGATGATGGTCGAAGTCGGCTCGATGGACGTGATGGCGATTCTCTCCGCCGCCACCTGCACCATCGCCGAGGGCGAAGTCCTGCAGCTGACCAATATCGGCAATGCCGACATTGATGAAGCCGCCTACTTCGAGACCATCCACGGCAAGACCGCCATGCTGTTCGAGGCGGCCGCACATGCCGGCGCGATTCTGGCCAGGGAAACCGACGACACCGTCACCCCGGCACAGGTCAGCGCGCTGCAGAACTATGGCCGCTACCTGGGCCTCGCCTTCCAGCTGATCGATGATCTGCTCGACTATCAGGGCGATGCCGAGACCATGGGCAAGAACGTCGGTGATGACCTGGCCGAAGGCAAGCCGACCCTGCCGTTGATTCGCGCCATGCAGGTCGGCAGCCCGGCGCAGGCCAGTCTGGTGCGCGGCGCCATCGAGAAAGGTGGGCTGGAGCAGCTCGACGAGGTACTGGAAGTGGTGCGCCTCACGGGCGGCCTCGACTATACCCGCAGCCGCGCCCAGGAGATGGCCGACAACGCCCTGAACGAGCTCAAGGCACTGCCGGAGAACGAATTCCGCGACAGCCTCGAGCGCATCGCGCTGTTGAGCGTCGGCCGCCAGGCCTGATCGCCGCATGGTGATGGCCTGCCTGGCAGGTCGTCGGTCAGCTGGTCAGTCAGTCCATCATGACAGCAGAAAACCGCCGCCAACGTGGCGAGAAGCGCCGGCAGGACGAGGTAAAGAGAAGCGCGCTTCTCGACAGCGGAATTGCCCCTTGAGACTCAGATAAAACTTTTTGACCTCAAGGGCTTGCAAAGCAAAGCTGCCTGCGTATAATTCACCTCCGTCGAGACAAGCTCACGACGCATCGGAGTATAGCTCAGCTTGGTAGAGCGCTGCCTTCGGGAGGCAGAGGTCGTAGGTTCGAATCCTGCTACTCCGACCAGATATATGAAAAAGCCGCTGATCACTGATCAGCGGCTTTTTTGATGCTGGAAGGTTTTTCCTGCCTCACAAGCTTCCTTCTGCTTGCTCGCGCCTGCGACGCACTTCCCAACGCGCTACATCCCTCAGGATGCCCCATGCACACACTGCGTCTTGCCTTGCTGTCCCTGCTGCTGACCTCACTGCTCTCCGCCTGCGCCAGCCCGCGCGCCCAATGGGAAAAGCCAGGTGCCAACAGCACACAAGCCCACAATACCTATGCGGGCTGCCAGTACGAGCTTGGCCTGACCGACAAGTCCGCCAACGAGAAGCAGACACTGCTGAAATACTGCATGGAGCGCGACGGCTACCGCCTGCAGAGTTACTGACTCATAACGCGCACTGAGCCATATCGAGCGCTGTGTCAGTCGGACATCCAGCTGTCACTCGCCTTGCGGGCCCGCTCGCGACCAGCACGTTCACGGTCGCGGCGGGCCTTTTGCTTGAGGTAGTAACTGCGCAGGGCAAGGCCGAGACCGAAGGCCAGCATCAGGGCGAATACCAGCCCCTGCCAAGGGCGGGCGGCATCGCCAAGCCAGGTCTCCAGCGCGACGATGGCGATCAGGCCGCTGGCCTGACTGGCAACGGCAATCGCACGGCTACGGTCATAATGATGTGACAGCATGGGGATATCCTTGCAGCGTCCTCGGCGGCAGAGCAATGCTCAGCGCGCGAGGCGTGGATGTCGAAGTCCGTCGATTATCGCATACTCGAGCCTCGCGACTGCAGCGCCTGCCGAGCGCCTGCCGAGCACTTGCCACATACAGGCCGACAGGTATTGCTGCCCTGAACGCTCCCCCGGACACTGCCAGAGGATAACCGCATGGACGCCATCGCCCTGGGCCCTGCCCTGATTTCCGTCGAACGCCTCTATGCCTTCGTGGCAGCCCTGGTGATGCTGATCGAGTTCTCGCTGCTGATTCGTCTGCTGGCACGCATGCACGCCAGGGGCACGACCGCGCCCGCTCACGATTCTCCCCCGCTGAGCCCCTCGCGCTGGTTCAATCGCATGCTGGTCAGCTGGGTGATCGGCGCGCGCCTCACTCATGTCGCGCTGCATTGGACAAGTTATCAGCAGGCACCGCTGGATATCCTCAAGCTGTGGCAACCGGGCTACCACCTGCTCGGCGGCATGCTGGCCGCGACCCTGGCCAGCCTGTGGCTGCTGCGCCGGCATGGCGCGATTCGCCAGGTCATCGCGCTGGGCAGCCTGACCCTGGGCCTGACCGCCTTCCTCGGCCTCAAGCAACTCGATCCGCTGGGCAACGACTCCGCCATCGAGGCGATGCCTGCCATTACCCTCAATCATCTGGACCGCCGCCCCGTGGCGCTGAATGACATCCAGGACGAGCGCGTGATCGTCAATCTGTGGGCCACCTGGTGCCCGCCCTGCCGGCGCGAGATGCCACTGCTGGCAGAGGCTGATCAGAGACCCGGCGTCACCGTGGTACTCGCCAATCAGGGCGAGCAGGCACTGGCGGTGACCCGCTTTCTGAAAAGCGAACAGCTGACGCTCGAGTACGCGCTGCTCGACCCCGCCATGCAACTGATGGCGCTGGCCGAGGCTCAGGGACTGCCCGCGACCCTCGTCTTCGATGGCGACGGACAGCTGATCGAGCGTCATGTCGGCGAGCTGAGCCGCGCCCAGCTGGACGCCCTGCTACCGGCGTCAGGACCATAGTGCGACACGCCGCTGGCCTCGCTCGGTGCGACAAAGACGCTCGCCGCAAGAAAAGGCGCTTAAGCCACGGCGTCTGATCCGGTAAGATACCGCGCCCCTGTATTCCCGATTCCCGTCTTTGTCCTACCCCGAGGCTTCATGAGCGACTTCATTTCCGGTCAGCGCTGGATCAGTGACGGCGAGGCTGATCTCGGCCTTGGCACCATCCTCAATGTCGACTTCCGTACCGTCACCGTGCTCTTTTCCGCCAGCGAAGAAACCCGCACCTACAGTCTGCGCGAAGCGCCCCTTACCCGGGTGGCCTTCGGCAATGGCGACCGCATCCAGTCCGACGATGGCGAATGGCTGATCGTCGATGACTTCAAGGAAGTGCGCGGCCAGATCGTCTACATCTGTGAGCGCAGCGGCGAGCATGCCGGCGAGCTCATCGAGCTTCCCGAAGCCCGCCTAAACGACAAGATGCAGTTCAATCAGGCACGTGATCGCCTGCTGACTGGCCAGGTCGACCGCAATGACTGGTTCGACCTGCGCTACCGCACCCTGCGCCACTTCCATCGTGTCGAGCAGAGCCCGGCGCTGGGCCTGTCCGGCCCCAAGGTCGATCTGGTGCCGCACCAGCTCTACATCGCCGATGAAGTCTCGCGCCGTCACGCACCGCGCGTACTGCTGGCCGATGAAGTCGGCCTCGGCAAGACCATCGAAGCCGGCCTGATCCTGCACCGCCTGCTGCTCAGCGGCCGCGCCAGCCGAGCGCTGATCCTGGTACCGGCGAGCCTGACCCACCAGTGGCTGGTCGAGATGCTGCGCCGCTTCGCGCTGGATGTCTCGCTGCTCGACGAGGAGCAGTGCAAGGCCTACGGAACGCGCAATCCCTTCGAAGGCAACCAGATCATTCTGGCCAGCCAGGACTGGCTGTTCGCCAACCCGTCGCGTCAGGTCCAGGCTGCCGCCTGCGATTGGGACATGCTGATCGTCGATGAGGCCCACCACCTCGACTGGAGCGAAGACAAGGTCGGCCCGGGTTACGCCTGTGTCGAATCCCTCGCTCGCCAGACCGCCGGTGTGCTGCTGCTGACCGCCACACCGGAGCAGATGGGGCTCGAGAGCCACTTCGCGCGCCTGCGTCTGCTCGACCCGGAGCGCTATCACGACATCGAGCGCTTCAAGGCCGAGGAACAGGGCTATGTGGCCGTCGCCAGCGCCATCGACGCCCTGGAAGCACTGCCCGCCGATCAATCCGGTCTCGACAGCCTCGCCAGCGTGCTGGATGACAGCGACAGCCGCGCCCTGCTCGACACCCTGATGGACAGCGATGCTGACGATGCCCAGCGCGACAGCGCGCGTCGCCAGCTGCGCGACCAGCTGCTTGATCGCCACGGCACCGGCCGCGTGATGTTCCGCAACTCACGCACCCATGTCGCCGGCTTCCCCGAGCGTCGTCTGCACGTCCACGAGCTTGAGCTGCCCTCCTCCTACCGTCGCGTGGTGCGCAAGCTGGAGCGTGACGAGGACTATCTCGATGATCTGCTGATCGAGACCGGCATGAACCACCCCGAGGTGGTGCTGTTCCTCGACGAGATGTATCGCGCCCTGCCCGATGACCGCATGAACGCGGAACCCTGGTGGCAGATCGACCCGCGCGTCATGTGGCTGCTGGAAACCCTGACCGACCTCGGCAACGAGAAGGCGCTGGTGATCTGCCATACCGCCGATACCGCGCGTGAGCTGTCCGAAGGCCTGCGCGTGCTGGGCGGCGTGCATGCGCCGGTCTTCCATGAGGGCATGAGCCTGGTCGAGCGCGACCGTGCCGCCGCGGCCTTCGCCTCCGAAGAGGAAGGCGTGCAGCTGCTGGTGTGCTCGGAAATCGGCTCGGAAGGTCGCAACTTCCAGTTCTGTCACCACCTGGTGATGTTCGACCTGCCGGTACACCCGGACCAGCTCGAACAGCGCATCGGGCGTCTGGATCGCATCGGTCAGCAGTTCCCGATCGAGATCCACGTACCGGTCTTCGAAGGCTCGCCGGGCGCCCAGCTGCTGCGCTGGTACCGTGACGGCATGGACGCCTTCAGCGCGCCGCACGGCATCGGCAGCGAGCTCTACGCCCAGTTCGGCGACGAGCTGGAAGAAGCCCTGCTCGACAGCGAAGAGATCGACAGCATCATCGAGCAGACCCGCGAGCGCTTCGACGCCCTGCAGGAAGAGCGTCAGTCCGGCCGCAACCGCCTGCTGGAACTCAATGCCTGCCGTCACGAGCGCGCCGAGGAAGTCATAGCCGCCATCGAGACGCTGGACAATGACAAGGCGCTGCCCGGCTATCTGGAGCGCGCCTTCGACATCTTCGGCATCGAGAGCCGGGACCTCGGCGACGGCATCACCTATCTGGCACCGGGCCCGCACATGCTCGACGGTCTGCCGGGGCTGGTGAAGGGCGAGGAAGGCTTCAGCGTCACCAGCGACCGCACCACCGCGCTGTCACGCGAAGACGTGCAGCATCTGTCGTGGGAGCACCCGCTGGTACGCGAGATGCTGGTCCGCATCCTGGACGGCTCGATGGGCAACACCGCGCTGGCGCTGCTCAAGCACCCGGCGATTCCCGGTGGCCGCCTGATGACGGAAGTGGTGTTCCGCACCCAATCCACCGCGCCGCGCGGCCTGCGTCTGGGCCGCTTCCTGCCGCCGACCGCCATCCGTGTCCTGCTGGATGAAACCGGCAGCAACCTGTCCGACAAGGTGTCCTTCGGCGGACTGGCCAAGAACCTCAAGCCAGTCAAGAAGGCGGTCGCGCGTGACCTGATCAAGCAGAGCCACGCCACGCTGCGCAAGCTGATGAGCGATGCCGAGCAGGAAGCCGAGCGCGAACTGCCGACCATCGTCGAGCAGGCCCAGCAGCAGATGCGCGAGCAGCTCAGTGCCGAACTGGCGCGCCTGGAAGCCTTGGCCAGCCACAACCCGGCCGTGCGCGAGGAAGAGCTCGAAGCGCTGCGTCAGGAGCGTGCCGCGCTGGATGGCGCCATCGAGACCACCCGTCTGCGTCTGGACAGCGTGCGCGTCATCGTCACCGTGGATGCCCACGAGCGTTGAGCTGACCGCAGGCGTCAGTGATGAACCTGAAACGCCCCACCTGCCATCGGCAGGTGGGGCGTTTTGCCGTGTGCGCCAGCGACAATAGCCCGCTGGACTTGCCAGATCGACCAGCGGCCGCGACGATGCCATCGCTTGCGTGCCACGACTCGCGGTCCGTCACTTACGCTTCATCACTTGCGTTTCATCCTATCGCTTCATTACTACAGAGCACCCTCATGGCGAGATCATATCCAGAGAGCGACGAGGCAGCCTCAGGGCAGAGCTGGCAGGGAGAACGCCTGACCGAGGAAGGCGAGCGTGTCGCGAAGGTGGGGCTGTCGCTGCTGGCCGCAGGCGATGATTGGTGGGCCATCGACAAGCCGGCCGAGCTGCCCTCGGTGCCGGGGCGTGATCCTTCGCGCTTCGACAGTGTCCATTCGCGCCTGTGCCAGCTGAGCGACGATACCCGCGCCGTGCACCGTCTGGATGTGGCGACCTCCGGGGTGCTGCTGGTGGCGCGCAACGTCGAGGGCCAGCGGCGGCTGTCACGGCTCTTCCAGTCGCGCACCATCGAGAAACGCTACCTGGCCGTGGTGGCAGGGCATCTCACGCCCGCCGAGGGCAGCATCGCCCTGCCGCTGCGCTGTGACTGGCCACGCCGCCCGCGTCAGATCGTCGACTTCACGCATGGCAAGTCGGCACTGACGCATTATCGGGTCGAGCAGCGTCTGACGCTCGAGGGCCAGCGCCCGGATGGTACGCCTCAGCCCCTCGCCGCCAGTCGTGTAGCGCTGATACCGCATACCGGGCGCTCACACCAGCTACGCCTGCATATGCTGGCGCTCGGCCATCCGATCATCGGCGATGGCTTCTATGCGCGCGGGGCGGCTCTGAATGCCAGCCCGCGCCTGTTACTGCATGCGGCGCGCCTGGTGATTCCGCCAGCCAGCGACAGCGAGTCACCGCCACTGGTGCTGGAAGCGCCGCTGCCCTTCTAGCATCGCCTTGCTGCCAAGGCTCACTTGCGTGACAGGATATCGGCGAAGGCCACGTCGAGGGTCGGGTAGTCGAAGGTGAAGCCGGCAGCCAGCAGACGCGCCGGCACCATGCGGGCGCCTTCCAGCAGCAGGGTGCTCATCTCCCCCAGCCCCAGCTCAAGCGCCTTGGCCGGCAGCGGCAGGATCGCCGGACGCCCCAGACCGCGAGCCAGAGCGTGGGTGAAGCCCATGTTGGTGACCGGGTGCGGCGCGCTGGCATTGAAGGCACCGCTGAGACTGTCATCCGCCAGCAGACGCTCGATGATGCGAATCATGTCGTGGCGGTGGATCCACGGCATGTAATGGCGCCCATCGCCCAGCCGCCCCCCGAGCCCGAGCTTGAAGGGCGTCAGCAGCTTGGCCAGTGTGCCGCCATCGGCCTCCATCACCAGGCCAGTGCGGATGATGGCCAGCCGCACGCCGTATTCGGTGACGGGCATGGCGGCCGCTTCCCAGTCGCGACACAGGCGATGATTGAAATCGTCGTGGGGCGTCGCCTGCTCGTCGATCTCGACATCGTCCGGCTCGCCCGCCCTGGGCTGTGCGCCGTAATAGCCCATCGCCGAGCCGGACACCATCACCTGCGGCGCATGGCCTTCGGCGGCCAGCTGCTGACACAGCATCACCAGATGCTCGGTGGTCTCCAGCCGCGAACGGCGCAGCTCACGCTTGTGATCCTCGCTCCAACGCCGCCCGGCTATCGACTCCCCCGCCAGATTGACGATGCCCTCAGGCTGCCAATCCTTGAAGGCCAGTGACGAATCCGCCGCGACCACCGTCAGCCCCAGGTCGGCAAACTGGCGCTCAGCACGCTCCGGGCGGCGCGATACGACCGCCAGCGAGTGGCCCGCAGCGGCCAGTGACTGACACAGCGCCTGGCCGACGAACCCCGTTGCACCTGTTATCAATATTCGCATGTTGCCCTCCTCGGCGATGAAGCATCGAGTGTGCCGACTTCCGCCATAAATCTATACTTATATTGTACAATTATGCGCAAGAAGTTAACTTTAGCGTATCTGCTGTCGGGTCACATGACGACCCGTACCCCCTGAACACCGCCCGCGCAGGAGTCGCCTCCAGATGCCAGTATCGTCCATCGCCATCATCGGTGCCGGTATCGCCGGATTGTCCGCCGCCACCCGACTGGCCGCACAGGGCCATGCGGTGACGATATTCGAGAAGGCACGCGGCCCCGGCGGACGCCTGGCCAGTCGCCGCACGAGCGAAGGCCCCATCGACATCGGCGCGCAATACTTCACGGCGCGTGATCCACGCTTCCAGTCCGCGCTCGAGCAGTGGCGGGCCGCAGGCGTCGTCGCAACTTGGGGTGAGAGACTGTTGAGCCTCGGCAAGTCGGCATCTGACGAGAGCCAATGGCAGCGGCTGCACGATGATTCCACCCGCTACGTGGCCAGTCCGCGCATGAGCGCCCTGAGCCGCCACCTCAGTGAACAGCTGCCGGCCCACGCCAGTCTGCACAGCGCAACGCGCATCACGCGCCTGATCGCGGGCGATGCCACGGCGCCAGGCAAGCGCTGGCGGCTCGAGGATAGCGACGGTGATCAGCACGGCCCCTTCGATCACGTGATGATCAGCGCACCGGCGCCGCAGGCACGCGCCCTGCTGAGCACGGCCGGCACCGACGCCCAGGGGGCGGCGCTCGCCGAGGAGTCGCTGGCCCCGGCCCTGAGTGAGGCGCTGGCGCAGGTGGAGATGGCGCCGACCTGGACACTGATGGCCACTCTGGAGACGCCACTACCCGCGCTGGGGGGCGACGCTGACTGGCAAGGGTTGCTGGTCAGTCGCGGTGATGATGGTCCGCTGCGCTGCGTGATGCGCCAGCATTCGCGTCCCGGCCGCCAGGCACCGACGCATGCCCGGGAGACCCTGAGCCTGCTGGCGACCGCCGGCTGGAGCCGAGCGAATCTCGAGAAGTCGCCACAGGAAGTCGCGACCTTGCTGTGGCAGGCCTTCGAGGCACTGCCCGAGCTCCGCGAGCTGGCGCCGGGCTGGAGCCAGGGCAAGGTCACCCTTGCGGCGCATCGCTGGCGTTACGCCCACCCGACCCAGACGCTGCCGCAGACCTCAGCGGCAGCCGGCCACAATGGCTATGACCAGAAGGGCTATGGCCAGAATGTTCATGTCCACAATGTCTGCGGCCAGGAGAGATCCGGGCTATGGCTGGCCGGAGACGCCCTGCGTGGCCCGCGCGTCGAGGACGCCTGGCTGTCAGGACACGAGGTAGCCGAACAGCTGCTCAACACCCTCGCCGACAGCTGATACGCTGCCTCGACCCCTCATCGCCCACAGGATAGCTGCATGACTACGTCCACTGATCACGACAACGCCTTGATTCTTTTGGCCCATGGGTCACGTGACCCGCGCTGGCGCGAGCCCTTCGAGGCACTGGAAGCCACGCTGGCTTCCCGCCTCAAGCGCCCGACGCGCCTGGCCTATATGGAGCTGTGCGATCCGCTGCTGACCGACACCATCGATGCCCTGGCGGCAGACGGTGCCGCGCGTATCGACATCCTGCCGCTGTTCTTCGCGGCCGGCCGTCATCTGCGCGAGGACGTGCCCGCCATGCTGGAAGACTCGCAGCGCCAGCACCCCGACTGCCCCATCAGTCTGCTTGACCCGGTGGGTGCACATCCGGCCTTTGTCGAGGCCTTGATCCAGATTGTGGAGCAACAGGACAACGCCTAGACGGCCGATTTCATGACGGGACCTTCGGCGTCAAAGGCGCTGCGATGCACCTTCAAAACATGCGCACCGGGGATGCGACGCAGCTTGCCTCTTGTCAGGCTCTGGCGGCTGCGCCATCCTGATGCCCACATGTACAGCTAGTGCACAAGATGCATTGCCGGTATCCCACAGCGCCCCAAGTGACGACACTTCAACTTTACCCTGTGTGTCGTCCTCACCTGTGCTTCACCCGGGATGCCTCGTCACCGCCAGAGGTAACACCATTCATGACTGACAAGGCCACGGAAACTGCCAGTTCGCCGCTGTTTCCGATCCGCGAAGTCTCTCGCCTGACCGGCGTCAATTCGGTCACGCTGAGAGCCTGGGAACGCCGCTACGGACTGATCGAGCCCCGCCGGACGCCCAAGGGGCATCGCCTGTATGCCCGCGAGGACATCGAGCGGATCGAACACATCCTGCAGTGGCTCAACCGCGGAGTACCTGTCAGCCAGGTACGCGAGCTGCTCGACCAGCCGCAGCCGGAAAGCACGCCGATGCCGGACGAAGGCAGCTGGAGTGGCCAGCAGCAGCTGGCACTGGCCGCCATCGACGCCCAGGACGAGGCGCGCCTGGCCGAGCTGTACAACCAGAGTCTGGCGCTGTACCCGGTCAGCAGCGTGGTCGAGCGCCTGTGGCGTCCGCTGCTCGAGCAGCTCGAGGAGCGCGGTACCGCCACCTTCGGCACCCGCCTGGCCCAGTGCTTCTTCGAGAGCTTCCTGCGTTCGCGCATCGGTGCCCGGCTGGTGTTTGCCAATCAGGAGCGTCACGCCCCGCACATCACGCTGACTCGCCTGCCGGAAGAACCGGGCCTGAGCTGGCTGCTGCTGTTCGCGCTGGTCGCCAGCGACGCCGGCTATCACGTCAGCCTGCTGGATGGCCCACTGCCGTTGGCGGAGCTGCCGCTGGCCGCAGAGCGCCTGCAGGCACAGGCCGTGGTGCTGGTCGGCACCCAGGCCGAGCGCTCGGATGTCATGCGCCGTCAGTTGCCGCGGGTCGCAGAACAATTGAGCGTGCCGCTGGCCATCGCTGGCCCGGCCGCCCAGATTCGCCAGCAGGAGCTGGTAGACGGGCCCATTGAAGGCCTGGGGGCCGACCCGATTCAGGCGGTCGCTCGCCTGAGGTCCTTGATGGCACGTTGATCGCAGGCTCCTGCTCGGCATTGGTTTCACCGATCGCCAAGGAGCCCCGATGTCATCTGACTCACCATCCGCCTCTTCCCCCGCCTCCGCACCAGCGGGGGCTCCCCTGCAGCTGGTCTGGCTGCGCAGTGATCTGCGCGTACACGACAACACTGCTCTCTCGCAGGCTGCCGCACGCGGCCCGGTCGTGGCCGTCGTCGCCCCCTGCCTGGCGCAGTGGGTCGAGCACGGCCACGGCGCCAACAAGCTCGACTTCCTGCGCCGCGGCCTGCATGTCCTGCAACAGGCGCTCGCCGGCTATCACATCCCGCTCAAGGTGCTCGACTGCGACACCTTCGCCGAGGTGCCCGAGGCGCTGGCCGCGCTGTGCGATCAGCTGGGTGCCCAGGCTCTGCACTTCAATGACGAATATGCCGTCAATGAGCGTGAACGCGACAGGCGCGTGCGCGAGCGCCTTGCCGAGAGCGACGTCCGCCTGCATCGCTACACCGACATGCTGGCCTTCACGCCCGGCGAGCTGCTGACCGGCAAGGGCGATTACTACGGCGTCTTTACGCCCTTCTCCAAGCGCTGGCACAAGGAAGTCGATTCCCGCCGTCTGGCGCTGAACGAGGCACCTGAAGTGCAAGCCACGCCCCGTGACGCCCAGGGGCGCGAGATCCACGGCGATGCCATCCCGCCACTGCCCGAGACGCTCAAGGGCGAGCCGGCGACAGCGCTGGACGCCGAGCTGTGGCCGGCCGGCGAAGAGGCCGCGCAGGAGCGGCTGGAACGCTTTCTGACCTTCCGCGCGCGCCGCTACCACGAGCAGCGCGATATTCCCGCCACCCGTGGCACCAGCGAGCTCTCGCCCTATCTGGCGCTGGGCATGATCTCGGCCCGCCAATGCTACGCCGCCGTACTGGCAGAGAACGGCAGCCTCGCCGATGGCGATGTCGGCCTGACCAGCTGGGTCAACGAGCTGATCTGGCGTGAGTTCTACCAGCACATCCTGGTCGGCTTCCCGCGCGTCAATCGTCACCGCCCCTTCCAGCGCCACACCGAGGCCCTGCAGTGGCGCGATGACGACGCAGGCTTCGCCGCCTGGTGCGAGGGCCGCACCGGCTACCCCATCGTCGATGCCGCCATGCGTCAGCTGGTGCAGACCGGCTGGATGCACAATCGCCTGCGCATGGTGACGGCGATGTTCCTCACCAAGCACCTGCTGATCGACTGGCGGCGCGGCGAGGCCTTCTTCATGACCCATCTCGTCGATGGTGAGCTGGGCGCCAACAATGGTGGCTGGCAATGGGCGGCCTCCACCGGCACCGACGCCGCGCCCTATTTCCGCATCTTCAATCCGACCACCCAGGGCCAGCGCTTCGACAAGGACGGCGAGTTCATCGCGAGCATGGTGCCGGAGCTGGCCGAGCTGCCGGCCAAGCGGCGCCACCAGCCCAGTGCGGATGACTGCCAACAGACGGGCTATCCACGACCGATCGTCGACCACAAGGCCGCCCGCCAGCGGGCGCTGGATACCTTCAAGGCGCTGTCAAAAAGCGAATGACCCCTCAAGCGGCCTGTTGATCTTCAGCAGGCCGCTCTTGTCTCCCGCCCCTTCAGGAGCATTGCCATGCAATCGCTACCCGACGAGATGAGCCCGGCCCTGACTCGGGTATGTCGTCTTTACGAAAAGCTGGACAAAACCTCTACAGAGCTGCTCAAATCAGTCTACAGTGACGATATCGTCTTTCGCGACCCCCTGCATGAAGTCCGCGGCCTGACGGCACTCAACGCCTATTTCTCAGGGTTGTACATGAATGTCGCCGCCATCGACTTCGTCTTTCATCACCCGCTGGGGCCGATGCAAGCGCAAGCCGCCGGCCCTGCGGATGAAGGCAATGAACAGGGACTTGCCTGGCTCAGCTGGACGATGACCTATCGCCATCCCCGTCTGAACGGGGGCAAGGACATCAGCGTGCAGGGCGCCTCACGCCTCGAGTTCCGAGACGGAAAGGTCATCCAGCACCGTGATTTCTTCGATGCCGGTGAGCTGCTCTACGAGCAGGTGCCCGTACTGCGCAACGTGATCGGCCTGCTGAAACGTCGCATGGACTGAGCAGCAAGAGGGTTGAGCCCTGGCGACATCCATACGGACACGCCCGGCGTTCTCTGAGTCAGTGCCAGCAAGGTTCCCTGGCCAGGCAGGCAAGGCGCAGGCACACAGACACAGTCAGGCACGCCAGACACATACATGCCAAGGAGGGGAAATGGCCAGTCATGGTTCGAGCACCACATCGACGACCGCATCGACGACCGCAAAGGCTCGCAAACGCATCTGGCTGACCGGCGCCAGCTCCGGCATCGGCGAAGGTCTGGCACGCCGGCTGCTGGCGGATGGCCACCGGGTCGCCCTCAGCGCGCGCTCCGCCGACAAGCTGGAGGCCATCGCAGCCGATGCCGAGCAAGGCCCCGGGGAAGCGCTGGTCGTGACCCTCGACCTCACCGACCGTGAGGCCATCCGCGCGGCGGCCAGCCAGATAGAGGCCAGCTTTGGTGGACTCGACCTTGCACTGCTCAACGCTGGCACCTGCGAATATCTGGATGCACGGGAATTCGAGGCAGACCTGGTCCACCGCGTGTTCGCGACCAATTTCCAGGCCGCCGTGGATGTGATCGAAAGCGCCTTGCCGCTGCTGCGCATGGCAGCGGCAGACGGCGGTGAGCGGCCGCAGCTGGCAGCGGTCTCCAGTGCCTCGGCCTACCTGCCGTTGCCACGTGCGGAGGCGTATGGCGCCTCCAAGGCCGCGGTGAGCTACTTCCTGGAGTCGCTGCGACTGGACCTCGACAACCAGGGCATCGATGTCAGCGTGATTCACCCCGGCTTCGTCAAGACACCGCTGACCGAGCGCAATGACTTCCCGATGCCGATGCAGGTCACTGTCGAGCAGGCGGTCGAGGCGATCGTGGCGGGGCTCGCGCGTCATCGGCTCGACATCCATTTTCCGCGCCGCTTCACGCTGCTGGTCAAGTTGCTGGGCATCCTGCCCGCCCCCCTGCGACGCAGCATCGGTCTACGCATGACCCGCGACTGAGTGCGCGGCAGGCAAGATCGACAATACCTGCCCGCGCCGACACCCCGGCAACGCTTCTGCTCATGACGACATGGTGCGTTCTTCTTCTGGAGTGGCATGAACACGACAACGACCTACGCGACAGCGCCTCTACCCCGCCAGCGCATTGCCGTCATCGGCAGCGGCATCAGCGGCATGTCAGCGGCCTACTACCTGAGTCGCAAGCATGAAGTGCATGTCTTCGAATCAGCCGAGCGCCTGGGCGGCCACACCGCCACCATGGATGTGCAGTGCGACGATGGCAGCGACTGGGCCATCGACACCGGCTTCATCGTCTTCAACGACCGCACCTACCCGCATTTCCAGCGCCTGCTGGAACGTCTCGACGTGGCCTATCAGCCCACCGAGATGAGCTTCTCGGTGCACACCACCGCCGAGGACTTCGAGTACAACGGCCATACCCTGCTGTCGCTGTTCGCCCAGAAGCGCAATCTGCTGCGCCCGCGCTTCTATCGCCTGCTGCGCGACATCCTGCGCTTCAACAAGCAGGCTGCCGCCGATCTGGACAACGGCAAGCTCGCCGAGGGCGCGACCCTGGGCAGCTACCTGATTGCCAATGGCTACTCGCAGGTATTCCGTGAGCATTACCTGCTGCCGATGGGCGCGGCGATCTGGTCCGCCAGCATCGCGGATATCGCGCAGTTCCCGCTGCTGTTCTTCGTGCGCTTCTTCCGCCATCACGGCCTGCTGTCGGTCAATGACCGCCCACAGTGGTTCACGCTGGTCGGTGGCTCGCGCGCCTATATCCCGCCGCTGACCGAAGGCTATGCCGAGCGCATTCGCCTCAACAGCAAGATCACCCGCGTCCTGCGCGACGCCGACGGCGTGACGCTTGAGCATGCCGATGGCCGCCGTGAACGCTTCGACCAGGTGGTGATGGCGTGTCATGCGCCGCAGGCACTGGCGCTGCTCGGCGATGCCAGCGAGCAGGAGCGCGCGGTGCTGGGGGCGATCACGACCCAGCGCAATGAGGTGGTGATGCATACCGACACCTCGCTGCTGCCCAGGCGCAAGGCGGCCTGGGCGAGCTGGAACTACCGCCTCGATGGACGCGACGACGCCCAGCGGGCCAGCGTCACCTATGACATGAACATCCTGCAACGCCTTGATGAGCGCGAGCACACGCCCCGCGAGACCTTCTGCATCACGCTCAATGACAGCGACGCGATTGATCCCGCTCGGGTACTGGGCCGTTATGCCTATGACCACCCGCGCTTCACGCTGGCCGCCGAAGCCGCCAAGGCGCGCTTCACGCAGATTTCCGGCGCGCAGGCCAAGGAGGACGGCGCGGTGGGCCGCACCCATTTCTGTGGCGCCTGGTGGCGCAACGGCTTTCACGAGGATGGCGTATGGAGTGCGCTGCGGGTCGCCGAGGCACTGGGTGCGCGCGAGGCAGACGATTGAAGGCGCCCGCCAGCCGCATCGGCTATGGCACGCTGCGCCACCGTCGCCACGCGCCGCGCCAGCATGCCTTTCGCTATCGCGTCGCCATGGCATGGCTGGCACTGGATGAGCTGCCGACGCTGATGGCCGGCACGCGCCTGGTGAGCGCCAGTCACGCCGCGCCACTGGCCTTTCGCGACAGTGACCATCTGCCGGCCGCGGTCCACGACATTGCCGATGGCCCACTCGAGGAACGGGTGCGCGCCGCCTGCCAGCGTGAGCTTGCCCGCAGTGGTGATCACGCGCCGCTGCCGCAGGGGCGCATCTTTCTGCTGACCCAGCTGCGCCACTTCGGGATCGGCTTCAATCCGATTCGCCTCTATTACCTCTATCACGCCTCAGGCCAGCTGGGCGCCGTGCTCGGTGAGGTGACCAATATCCCCTGGGGAGAGCGCGTGCTGTATGCCGCCCGTACGGCCCCGCAGCGACGCATGCAGGCGGCGCAGTTCGACAAGCGCATGCATGTCTCGCCCTTCATGCCGATGGGCATGCGCTATCACTGGCGCTTCAATGACCCCAGCGCGGATGAGCTGTTGCTGCACATAGAAAATCACCCCCTCACCGGGGATACGGCGCGGAAAGCGCAGCACTCGCTGTTCGATGCCAGCCTGAGCCTGCATCTGGAACCGGCTACCCCGCGCGCCTTTCATCGCCTGCTGCTGCGTTTCCCCTGGATGACGCTCAAGACGGTCGCAGGCATTCATTTCGAGGCGCTGCGTCTGGCGCTCAAGCGCGTGCCGATCTTCGACCATCCGCGCTCGCCGTCTTCATCATGAGGAACTCATCATGAGCCAATTCGAACCCGCTCCCCCCACATTGGCCACGACCCGGGCACCAGCGGACCGCCTGACGCGGCTGCTGCGGCCACGCCTGCTGCGCATGCTCGACAAGCTCGAGGGTGGCAGCCTGACGGTGCTGGAAGGTCGTGAGCGCCACGTGCTGGGCAAGGGCGGCGCGCGTAACGTCACGCTGCGTATCCATGACTCACGCGCCTGGCGGCGCATGGCACTGGGTGGCACCGTCGCGGCGGCGGAGGCCTACATGGATGGCCAGTGGGAGACGGATGATCTGGTCGGGCTGGTGCGCCTGTTCGCCTACAACCTCGAACAGGTCAATGACTCGGTGGACAGCGGGACGTCGCGCCTGTCCAAGTGGGCGCTGAGCGTCGCCTACGCGCTGGCGCGCAATACGCTGGCGGGTTCGAAGCGCAATATCTCGGCGCATTACGATCTCGGCAATGATCTCTTCGAGCTGTTTCTCGATCGCGAGCACCGCATGTATTCCGCGGCGGTGTTCCCCTATCCCGAAGCCAGTCTGGAGGCGGCCTCGACCCACAAGCTGGAGAAGCTGTTCAACCTGCTGGAACTGGGGCCACAGCATCACTTGCTGGAAATCGGCACCGGCTGGGGCGGGCTGGCGATCCATGCCGCAAGAACACGCGGCTGCCGCGTGACCACCACGACCATCTCCGATGAGCAGTACGCCTATACCAGGGCGCGCATCGCCGCGGAAGGGCTGGAGGATCGCATCACGCTGCTCAAGGAAGACTACCGGGCACTGGAAGGTCGCTTCGATCGCATCGTCTCGGTGGAGATGATCGAGGCGGTCGGCCATCAGTATCTGCCGACCTACCTGAAGACCCTCGAGCGCCTGCTCGAACCGGCAGGCCTGATCGCGCTGCAGGCCATCACGATTCGCGATCAGCGCTTCGTGGCCGCCAGCCGCGAGATGGACTTCATCAAGCGCTACATCTTCCCCGGCGGCTTCCTGCCGTCCCATGCGGCGATTCTCACCGCCATGCAGCAGGATACCCAGCTGAACCTGTTGCAGCTCGAGGATATCGGCCTGCACTACGCCGCCACGCTCAAGGCCTGGGGGCAGCGCTTCGAGGCGCGTCTCGGGGAGGTCTATGCGCAGGGCTACGACGAGCGCTTCGTGCGCATGTGGCGTTACTACCTGGCGTACTGCGAGGGGGGCTTCCGCGAGCGCACCATCGGCACCTGTCAGCTGCTGCTGGGGGGGCCGGGGGCGCGTCCGGTACAGGCGGGGCTCCAGGATTGGGACGCCTGAACATGCTGTCCGAGCGCCCTGGAGCACTGCTCAATGCCGGGCTCTTCCAGCTCGGCTGGTTCTGCTGCGTGCTGGGCGGCTCGACGGTCGCCCTGCTGGCCACGCCGCTGATACTGGCCGTGCATCTGTGGCTGATCGTGCCGATGGGTGAGCGCCTGCGCGAGCTGCGCTGGCTGGCCGCCTTCGTGGCGTTGGGGATGGTAGTGGATGGCAGCCTGTCACTGGCCGGCGGCTACACCATCACCTCGAACACGCCTGACTGGGCGCACTGGCTGCCCCTGCCTGTCTGGATGTGGTGTCTGTGGCCGCTGTTCGCCAGCACGATCCATCATGCGCTGCACTGGTTGTGGCAGCGGCCCTGGCTTGCGGCGGCTGGCGGTGCCATCAGTGCGCCGCTGTCCTATTACGGCGGGGCGCAGCTCGCCAGTTTGGCCCTCGCCGACTGGCTGCTACCGGCGCAGGCGCTGATCTGGGGCGGCCTGTGCCTGGGCATCGCACGCCTGCAGGGACATGCCGAGCGCGTCTGAGCGCCTCAGGCGGCCTTGATGGCCAGATTGCCGGCCTCGTAACCGTTGAGCCGCTCGATGACCTCCCCCGCGGGCGCCGGCCGCGAGAAGTAGAACCCCTGGATCCAGCCGCAACCATTCGATACCAGATATTCACGCTGCTCAGCGGTCTCGACGCCTTCCGCGATCATCTCCATGCCCAGGCCCTTGGCCATCGCCAGCACCGCCATGGTGATGGCGGCATCCGCACGCTCGCCGGGCAGACTGCGGATGAAGGCGCGGTCCAGCTTGAGCTTGTCCACCGGCAGGTCCTTCAGATAGGCGAGTGACGAATAGCCGGTACCGAAGTCATCCACCGCGATCTGGTGGCCGCGAGCGCGTAGTGCCGCCAGGCGCCGTGAGACGTCGCCGGCACGCTCATCCAGCAATACCGATTCCGTCAGCTCCAGCCCGATGGAGCTGGCAGGCACGTCATACTCCATCAACAGGCCCGCCAGCGAGGCCTCAAAGCCACCCTGGATCAGCTGCAAGGCCGAGACATTGACCCAGATGCACAGGCGGTGACCGGCGCGCCGCCAGCTGGCCTGCTGCTGTACCGCCTCGCGCAGCACCCAGTTGCCCAGGCGCAGCATCAGGCCGTGGCGCTCGGCCAGCGGCACGAATTCGGCCGGTGAGATGCCCCCCCGCAGCGGGTGCTTCCAGCGCAACAGCGCCTCGACACTCGCGACCTTGCCGGTGCTGGCGTCGTGCTGACATTGATAGTGCAGCTGCAATTGCCCCTGGCTCTCGATGGCGACCCGCAGGTCATTCGCCAGCCCCAGTTGCAGGTCACCGCCCGCATCCAGTGCGGGCTGGAAGCGCATGTCGGTATTGCGACCATGCCGCTTGGCGGCATACAGGGCGCTTTCCAGACGCTGCATCAGCACATCGGCATCAGCGCCATCCTCCGGCGCACGGCAGCTGCCGATCGACAGCGCAAGGTGCAGCGCTTGATCGCCGATCTCGAAGGGCTTGGTCAGCACCTGGCGCAGCTCATCCACCCAGGCGGTATGCTCGCCCCCCGCCGTGGAGCGCAGAATGACGAACTCGTCGCCACCGATGCGCCCCACCACGCCGCCGCGCGCCAGCGCCGTCAGACGCTGGGAGAACTGCTGCAGCAGACGATCGCCCCCTTCCGCGCCCAGGGCATCATTGATGCTCTTGAGCTCATCGATATCGATCAGTGCCAGGTCCATCGCCTCCCCGGCGCGCAGGCCATTGAGGCGACTGACCAGCAGGTCGCCCAGCCGGCGACGATTGGGCAGGCCCGTCAGGGCATCTTCCAGCCCCAGGCGCTGCAGGTCCTGCTCGCGTGCCTTGTGGCGGGTGATATCGGTAAAGAGAGCGACATGGAAGACATCGCCGCCCTGCTCGATACGGCGTGCCCGCAGCCACTCGGGGTATTCATCTCCCTGCTTGCGCCGGTTCCAGACCTCGCCCTCCCAGTGGCCATTGGCCTCGAGCGCCTGGCGATAACGGGCGTGAAACTCCTCGTCATGTCGCCCGGAAGACAGCAGGGAAGGGTTGCGACCAATGATCTCTTCCGGTGCGTAACCGGTGATATGACTGAAGGCGGCGTTCACGGCCAGCACCCGATTGTGGCGATCACTGATCACCAGACCATCACTGCTCAGGTGCACGGCGGCTTCCAGCAGCTGACGATGCAGCAGCTGGCGACGACGCTGGCGCGCGATGTCCAGCCCCGCCAGAACGGCGGGCAGCAACGCGGCAAGACGCAGCTCGAGCCCCGGCAACCAGGGCAGCGCTGTCAAGGCAACGAGCGCCCCGATGATCAGGGGCCGATTGAAGTGGGCTTGCGGCCACATAAGCAGCTCTCGGTGGAAGGGGTCATCGGGGATGATCCTGCATTTGCAGGGGGCGGGCCACTCTCGGCACGGCTCCAGCGGATTGCGACCGATGCCGGCAAAGGGGATCCCGCGCGAATCACACACTAGCTCCTATCGACCACTTTCCCCCCAGCTGTAGGACTTATTTGCACCCGCCCTTGCTGCCCTTTAGTCTGGCCCCCACGTGCATTCAGGGGTGCCAGCCATTAGACTAGCCCCATTCAGGCGCTCAGGTGCCTCGTACGGCATTACCATCCCGCTACTCGGAATGACTCAGTGACCAAGCAACACTCCTTTACTCGCGACGAGCTGCTGGCCTGTGGCCAGGGCGAACTCTTCGGCCCGGGCAATGCGCAACTGCCTGCTCCCAACATGCTGATGCTGGATCGCATCACTCACATCAGTGAGGAAGGCGGTAGCCACGGCAAGGGTCAGCTGATTGCTGAGCTGGATATCTCTCCGGACCTGTGGTTCTTCGACTGCCACTTCCCGGGTGATCCGGTGATGCCGGGCTGCCTGGGCCTCGATGCCATGTGGCAGCTGGTGGGCTTCCACCTCGGCTGGCTGGGCAATCCGGGCCGTGGCCGCGCGCTGGGCTGCGGCGAGGTCAAGTTCTCTGGCCAGGTGCTGCCGACCGCCAAGAAAGTGACCTACACCATCAACATCAAGCGAGTCATCACTCGCAAGCTGATCCTCGGCATCGCCGATGGTACAGTGACAGTTGACGGTCGCGACATCTATCAGGCCAACGACCTGCGCGTCGGTCTGTTCACCTCCACTGCGAACTTCTGAACGGGAGGCTCCCATGCGTAGAGTGGTAGTCACCGGGCTGGGCATTGTTTCCTGCCTGGGCAATGATCGCCAGCAGGTCCTGGAATCGCTCCGCGAAGGACGTTCTGGTATCCGCCGCAAAGAGGAATACGCCGAGCTGGGCTTCCGTAGCCACGTGGCCGGCGTTGTCGACATCAATCTCGAAGACCACATCGATCGCAAGCAATTGCGCTTCATGGGGGATGCTGCGGCCTATGCCTACATCTCCATGGCGCAGGCGATTGCCGATTCCGGTCTCACCGAAGAGCAGGTTTCCCACGAGCGTACCGGCCTGATCGCCGGTTCCGGTGGCGCTTCCTCCGCGAACCAGGTCGAGGCCGCAGACGTGATGCGCGCCAAGGGCCTGCGTCGCGTCGGTCCCTACCGCGTCACTCGCACCATGGGCTCGACCGTCTCTGCCTGTCTGGCCACGCCGTTCAAGATCAAGGGTATCAACTACTCGATCTCCTCGGCCTGTGCCACGTCTGCCCACTGCATCGGTAGCGCCGTGGAACAGATCCAGCTGAACAAGCAGGACATCGTGTTTGCCGGTGGCGGTGAAGAAGAGCACTGGACCCTGTCCTGCCTGTTCGACGCCATGGGCGCCCTGTCCACCAGCTACAACGACACGCCGGAAACCGCGTCGCGTCCTTACGACAAGACCCGTGATGGCTTCGTCATCGCTGGCGGCGGCGGCATGCTGGTACTCGAGGAGCTGGAACACGCCAAGGCACGCGGCGCGAAGATCTACGCCGAAGTGACCGGCTATGGCGCGACCTCCGATGGCCACGACATGGTGGCACCGTCCGGCGAAGGTGCAGCACGCTGCATGCGTCAGGCGATGGCAACCGTGAATGGCGATATCGACTACATCAACACCCACGGCACCTCGACGCCGGTGGGCGATGTGGCCGAGCTCAAGGCCATCCAGGAAGTCTTCGGCGCCGCCAGCCCGGCAATGAGCTCGACCAAGTCGCTGACGGGTCACTCGCTGGGCGCCACTGGCGTGCAGGAAGCTATCTACTCCATGCTGATGATGGAGAACGACTTCATTGCCGCGTCTGCCAACGTCAGCGAGCTGGATGACCGCGCCGAAGGCCTCGACATCGTCACGACCCGTCGTGATGGCGTCAAGATCGACCGTGTGCTGTCCAACAGCTTCGGCTTCGGTGGCACCAACGCCTGCCTGATTCTGGAACGTTTCCAGGACTGATTCAGCACGCGTTCAGCAGACATGCAGTCTGCAGATACGCGCTGGTGTTAGACACGAAAAGGCCGCCCTTCGGGGCGGCCTTTTTGGTGGCTGTCCGGTGCTCGCTGGCAGCACCGGATGCATCAGCCGAGCAACAGTAAAGGCGAGAGACAGTCAGGCGCCGACGCTATCGGCCGCCGCTTCCTCTTCCAGCGGCGGACGCTGGACACTGGAGATTTCCTGCAGCTTGGCCTCGACCCAGGCCTCGACATCGGCGATCACCGCATCCGGCTTGCGCCCCGCCGTCTCGATGGCCGGGCCATAGGCGACATGGATGGTGCCCGGGCGCTTGATCCAGCTGTCATTGGGCCAGATCTCACCGGCATTGTGCGCCACCGGCACCACCGGCACGCCGGCACGGCAGGCAATCGCGGCGCCGGACTTGTTGAACTTCTTGCGCGTCCCCGGCGCGATGCGCGTGCCTTCCGGGAAGATCAGCACTGTAAAGCCGTCCTTGAGGCGCTGGGTACCCACTGACAGCACCTGTTTGAGCGCCTTGGCCGGCTGGGTGCGATCCAGCGGAATCGGCTCCAGCAGTTTCAGCCCCCAGCCGAAGACCGGAATCTTCAGCAGCTCCTGCTTGAGCACGGTGCATAGCGGGCGCTTGGCCACCTGCAGATAGATGGTTTCCCACTCGCTCTGGTGGTTGGCCAGCAGCACGCAGGCCCCCTCAGGCAAGGCGTCACGTCCAGTCACCTGCACCTTCACGCCGCAGGTCAGACGGAACCACCACAGCACGATATGGTTGTAGCTATGCAGGACACGGTAGCGCGCCTGTAGCGGAAGGCAGGCCGCCAGCGGCACCAGCACCACGGCGCTGAGCAGCAACGCCATGAAATAACCTACATAAAACAGCACGCTACGCAGCGCATTCACAGGCACAGTCTCCACAGGTCAGATCGAATCAGGGCGAGATGAGCCGGAGGCGCGCTGCGCGATCCAGTCATCCATCAGGCGGGATAGTTCGAGGCGCCACGGCTTCTGATGCACACCGAAGGTGTCCAGCACGCGACGGCAGTTGAGCACACGCCGCAGCGGCGTACCGGCGTTGAGGGTCAGCGCCTTGAGCGGGCCCGCGGCCACCGTCTCGCCAAGCCCCTCGAGGCGGGTGATCAACTGGGTGCGTACGACACTGACGAAGGCGTAGGTGCTGATGGGCTCGGTGCCGGCCAGATGGTAGGCCCCCCAGGCACCCGCACCGCAGCGCTGTTGCTGGAGCATGCCGATCAACGCCATCGCCACGGCATCGACACTGGTCGGGCACAGGATGACGTCTTCGGCGGCACGCACCTCTTCCCCCGCCAGCAGGCGCTCGATCAGCGTCGGCAGCCAGGCATCACGCCCTTCCGGGCCGAACAGCGGGCCAAGACGCACGATCAGGTGATTGGGCAGCTCGGCACGGATGCGATCACCGGTCGCGATGACGCGGCGCAGCGCCGTATCGATCGGCGAGGGCACCTCGTCCTCGTCGAGCAAGCCTTCGCCGCCCTGCTCGAACATCTGATCTGCCACGCACCACACCAGCGGTGTGCCGGTCTCGATGCAGGCGGCCAGCACTTGCTCCACCGCCTCGGCATGCGCCATCACCTCGGCAGGTGCGGAATCGGCCGGGCGTGCGAACGGCGGCACGATGACGACATCCGCCTGGCTGGCGCGGATGTCATCGGCACCAATACGGTCAGACTCGACGGCGTTGAGCTCAAGATCGGCGCGCGTACCGGCCGCACGAATCAGACCCAGGCCAAGACAATGCCCGGCATCTAGCAGCAAGAGTTTCACAGGCAGGCTCCAGCAAACAGGAGCATCGCCGCAAGAGGCGACGATGCAAAGGTGTCATTCTATCAACCTTGCAGACTGGCTGCAGGCCCGTTGTTGCGTGGAGTGATGGGGATCAAAGGGGCGCCGATCGGGTGAGGGCGACCGATGCCGTAGCCTTGCACGAAGTCGACACCGATCAGCTCGAGGGCGGGGATCAGCTCAAGGCGCTCGACATATTCCGCCACCGTGATGATGCCCATCTGGGCACAGATGCCACAGATGGCGGAGACGATGGCGGCGTCGAGGCTATCGCGAGTCAGGTTGCGCACGAAGGCGCCGTCGATCTTGAGCTGGTTGACCGGCAGCTCCTTGAGGTAGGCAAAGGACGACATGCCACTGCCGAAGTCATCCAGGGCGAAGCTGCAGCCGAGCCGGCGCATGCTATAGATGAACTCGCGCGCCTGGGCCAGATTGCTGATGGCCGCCGTCTCGGTGATCTCGAAGCACAGCCGCTGGGGCATGACGGAGCTTTGCGTGACCAGCGCCGCCAGCTGATCGCGCATGCGCAGGTCACCCATGCTCTGGCCGGAGAGGTTGATCGCCAGCACGGCGTCCGATTCGATGCGACCATCATCGGACTCCAGCACCTGCAGCGCCTGGGTGACGACCCAGATATCAATCTCGGGCATCAGGCCGAATCGCTCCGCCGTCGCCATGAAGTGCGCCGGGGCCAGGTGCTCGCCCGAGTCGTTGACGTAGCGCAGCAGCACCTCATAGTAGGGCTTGCTGGTGGCATCACTCAGCGAGCGGATCGGCTGGATATACAGCGTGAAGCGATCATTCTCCAGCGCCTCGTGCAGCAGCGGCAGCCATTGTACCTCGCGCTGGGCGCGCTCGAACCCCGCATCTCCGTCATGGTAGGCATGCACCTGATTGCGCCCGCTCTGCTTGGCCATGTAGCAGGCCCCATCCGCCTGACGCAGGACTTCGGAGGCCTGGACACCGCCCTCGACCGGCGCGACCCCGATGCTGACGCCCAACTGGAATGGCCGCCCCTCATCATAGTAGCGATAGGCACTGACGGCCGCGCACAGCGCTTCGGCACGCTCGATGGCCTGCTCGCGAGAACAGCGATAGAGCAGCACGGCGAATTCATCGCCCCCCAGGCGTGCCAGTACATCCGTTTCCCGCACATGTGCTCGCATCAGCGCGGAGAGCTCGCGCAATACGGTGTCTCCCGCCGCGTGCCCACAGGTGTCGTTGACCACCTTGAAGAAGTCGAGATCCAGGTACAGCAGCTGGTGAAAGCCGCCATCGGCCAGCGCCGCGGTGAGAGCGTCATCGAAGGCGGTGCGATTGTGCAGGCCGGTCAGACTGTCGTGATGCGCCTGGAAGTTGAGGCGCCGAATCATGGCCTGGCGATAGCTGATGTCGCGGAAGACCAGTACGGCCCCCTCGACATCCCCACTGCGACGGCGCACGGGCGAGGCCTTGAGCTCCACGGCACATTCACTGCCATCACGTGCCACCAGCAGCGTCTGGCTGGACATGTGCACCACTTCGCCACGCTGCAAGACCCCTTCCAGCTGGCTGGCAACCGACTGCAACGTACCTTCATGGCGCAGCTGCAAGATGCGCACCCAGGGACGACCGCGGGCCAACGACGGGTCCCAGCCACACAGTTCGGCAGCGATGGGATTGATGTGCTGGATATGGCCCTCGTGATCAAGGCTGATCACTCCTTCATCGATGGAATCCAGCATGACCGCCACCTGATCGCGCTCATGACGCAACTCCCGGGTCCGATACTCCAGCAGGCCATCCAGACGCGAGCGGTAATGGCGACTGCGACGCATGCGCTGCTCGGCACTGATGGCTAGGAGTGCCAGCCCCAGCACGGCCAGGGTCGCGATCGCGATGGCCAGGGCCAGCCACAGATTCTGCCCGGAGTTCATGCCCGCCCCGGCGGGAGAGATGATGGGCGTGGTCAGCGGCATCATCTCCATCGCCGCCATGCCGATGTAATGCATGCCGGCGATCGCAAGTCCCATCGCGCCGGCCGCCAGGGCCTGATAGATGCGATTGGGGCGGCGCTGGCGCAAGAAGAAACCTCCCAGCCACAGGGCCGCCGTCGCGGCCACCACCGCCACCACGATGGACACCGCGAACAGCAGCGGGTCATAGCGGTATGGCATGCGCATCTGCATCGCCGCCATGCCGGTGTAGTGCATCGTGGCGATGCCGCCGCCCATGATGGTCCCGCTCGTCATCAACAGCATCGGCGTCAGGCGTGGCAGCGTATTCACCCAGAGCGCCAGCCCCGAGGCCAGCATTGCGATCAGCACCGACAACGCCGTCAGGCCGGGCGCATAGGTGACCGAAGCCTGGCTTTCATACGCCAGCATGCCGATGAAATGCATGGCCCAGACACCCAGCCCCATCGCCACGGCTCCGCCCACCAGCCAGCCGAGGCTGGTGGCGCGCGAAGGGGCCAGCGCGACCTGACGAATCAGCTGCAGCGCTGCATGTGAAGCCAGCACGGCGACCACGATTGACAGGGCGACCAGTGGGTAGGAATAACTGCCATGCATGAATAACCTCAATCATCAGGGGCATGCCACAGTCGGCAAGATAGGGGCGGAAATCCGACAACGGCGTCATGTCGCCAGCACCCCCTCTGGAGTACCACGACAGGCTTCTCAGGCCATGGATTGCCACCCGACAACACTGGCAGTCCAACGGCGAGATACCAAGAGAATACGGCCATGAAGCGTTTTTGCACAACGCTCGTTTGCAACGCATGTATGAGCCGCAATGGAGTGGCGCTCAACCTCCCTTACGCGCGGCACAAGCCACTGGATGTCGCGCTCGGCACCATTTTTCATGATCAGAAATAATTCATGAAAAACAGACGCTTACATAAACAAAAACGCGAACATCTTATGGTTAATTCAAAAAAAAAGCCCTCGCTGAACGAGGGCCTTTTCATCGCTATCGCTTGCGCGTTCTATCGGCGCACAGACGAAAAACTTTATTCAGAACGGGATTTCATCATCGAAATCATCGAAGCTGCCCGCGGGCGGCGCACCAAAATTGTTGTTCTGGGAGCTGTTCTGCTGCGCAGGCTGCTGGCCACCGAAGTTGTTGCCCTGCTGAGGTGCCGGCTGCTGACCACCGAACTGACCGCCTTGCTGAGGGGCTGGCTGCTGACCACCGAACTGGCCACCTTGCTGCGGGGCCGGCTGCTGACCACCGAACTGGCCACCCTGCTGGGATGCTGCGGCCGGTTGCTGGCCGCCCTGCTGAGGCGCCTGCTGCGGGCGACCACCAGCGAAGTTGCCGCCGCCACCTTCACCACGCGTATCCAGCATCTGCATGTCGTTGGCCACGATTTCGGTGCTGTAACGGTCATTGCCGTTCTGATCCTGCCACTTGCGCGTCTGCAGGCGACCTTCGATATACAGGCGTGAGCCTTTCTTGACGTATTGCTGGGCCACTTCAGCCAGCTTGTTGAACATCACCACACGGTGCCATTCGGTACGTTCCTGACGCTGACCGCTCTGGCGATCATTCCAGGTGTCCGTCGTCGCGAGGTTCAGGTTGCACACCGCACTACCGGACGGGGTGAAGCGAACTTCCGGGTCTTGACCGAGATTACCGATCAGAATGACCTTGTTTACGCCACGAGCCATGAAGATTACTCCTGCAAATAGACCGGCGCGCCATGGGCACCGGAGAAGGTATCGAGTGCACCGGCAATGTGTTGCCGATGTCAGGGTTCAGCTGGCAGGCACTTCCGCGCCTGCCGGAGTTTCGTCATCACGCTGGCGAGTGAAGCGGGCCAGCGCCTTGTCATCCAGTGTATCGCGTGTGACCTTGAGATAAGCGACCCGTTCCTCACGCACCACGAGCGCCTCTTCCACGCCGGCGATCGCCAGCAGGCGTGTCTGCAGCTCGACGGCCGACAATTGCGCGGCCTCGGGTGACAGGCCGATCACTTCACTGCCCAGATGTCGCGGCGGTTGCATGCCCCACACCACGGCCAGCCACAGAATGGCGACCAGTCCCATGGCGAAGAACACGCCGCTCAGACCGAAATGCCCGGTCAACCAGCCGCCCCCGACACCGCCCACGAAGGCGCCCAGGAACTGACTGGTGGAATAGACCCCCATCGCCGTGCCCTTGGCACCGGCCGGGGCCAGCTTTGAGATCATCGACGGCAAGGTCGCCTCAAGCAGATTGAAGGCGACGAAGAACAGCCACAGCAGGCCGAGGAACATCGCCAGCCCCGCATGCTCGATGCCATCGACTCCCAGCAGCAGCAAGCTTGTCGCGATGGTCGCGACGGCCCCCAGGAAGACGGGCTTCATGCGCCGATACTTCTCGGCCACGACGACCAGCGGCAGCATGGCGACAAAGGCCAGCCCCATCAATGGCAGGTAGATCCAGCCATGATGCGCGGGGGCGATGCCGAAATTGACCAGCTGCTGGGGAATGGCCACGAAGCAGGCGGTCAGGATCATGTGCAGCGCAAAGATCGACACATCCATGCGCAACAAGGCGGAATTCGCGAGGATACCCTTGAGCTGGCGCCTATCAAGCCCCACATCCTGATGTTGACGCCTGGGCGCAGCCGGCACCAGCTTCCAGAGCACGAACAGGCTCGCGACGGCCATCACGGCGGTCAACCAGAAGACCCCCGACAGGCCGAAGGCATCTGCAGCCAGTGGCCCTGCGACCATCGCCAGTGCAAAGGCGACCCCGATCGACATGCCGATGGAGGCCATCGCCATGGTGCGAACCTCCTCCCGGGTCTGATCGGCCAGCAGTGCCATGATCGCTCCCGCCACGGCGCCGCTGCCCTGCAGACAGCGCCCGAGGATGATCATCTCGATGCTGTCGGCCGTCGCCGCGACCAGCGAGCCCAGAATGAACAACCCGAGCCCGAAGCCGATCACGGCCTTGCGCCCCAGTCGGTCTGACAGCCAGCCGAACGGAATCTGCAGCAATGCCTGGGTCAGCCCGTAGCCACCCAGCGCCACACCGACCAGTGTCGGCGTCGCTCCGGCGAAGTCACGGGTATAGAGCGCCAGCACCGGCAACACCATGAACAGCCCCAGCATGCGAGTCGCATAGAGGCTGGCAAGGCCGACGATGGCGCGGCGTTCCGGCGCGAGCAGTCGAGAGGTTTTCATGGGCGGCGGCGGGCTCCGGAGCATGACAGTCAAGAAGAGGGAGGCCGACCACGTGGGTCGCCGAGATGTGACATCCAACGGTGGTCGCCCACCAATGGACTGCATATTCTAAGGCCCGCTTGGCGGCTTTGAAAGCATGCAGCCTTTGCCGGGTGTTTCACCCGCGCCTTATAATCGTTGCTTTTATCGACGCAGCCCGAGGTGGCAATGGACAGGATTCAGGTGAGGGGTGCGCGCACCCACAACCTCAAGAACATCGATGTCGAACTGCCGCGTGACAAGCTGATCGTGGTGACCGGACTTTCCGGTTCCGGCAAGTCTTCACTTGCCTTTGACACTCTCTATGCCGAGGGACAGCGGCGCTACGTCGAATCACTGTCCACCTACGCACGTCAGTTCCTGTCGATGATGGAAAAGCCGGACATCGACCATATCGAAGGTCTGTCACCGGCGATTTCCATCGAACAGAAATCGACCTCGCACAACCCGCGCTCCACCGTCGGCACCATTACCGAGATCTACGATTACCTGCGCCTGCTGTATGCACGCGCCGGTACGCCGCGCTGCCCGGACCACGCGATCGACCTGGAAGCCCAGACCATCTCGCAGATGGTCGATCAGGCGCTCGCCTTGCCGGAAGGCAGCAAGCTGATGCTGCTGGCTCCCGTGGTCAGTGGCCGCAAGGGTGAGCACCTCCAGCTGCTGTCAGAGCTGCGCGCCCAGGGCTTCGTGCGGGCCCGCATCGACGGCGTGATCGTCGAGCTGGATGATCTCAAGCCGCTGGAGAAGAACAAGAAGCATGACATCGACGTCGTCGTCGATCGTTTCAAGGTGCGCGAAGACCTCAAGCAGCGCCTGGCCGAATCCTTCGAGACCGCGCTGAATCTGGCCGACGGCAGCGCGCGCCTGCACTTCATGGATGGCGAACAGGAAGACCTCGTCTTCTCCTCGCGCTTCGCCTGCCCGGTGTGTGGCTATGCGCTGGCCGAGCTGGAACCGCGCCTGTTCTCCTTCAACAACCCGGCGGGCGCCTGCCCGACCTGTGACGGCCTCGGCGTGAAGCAGTATTTCGATCCCGACAAGCTGATCAGCCATCCTGAGCTGTCACTGGCCGAAGGCGTCATCAAGGGCTGGGACCGCCGCAGTGTCTACTACTTCAGCCAGCTGCAGGCCGTTGCCGAGCATTATGGCTTCGCGCTGGAAGCGGCCTGGGAGTCGCTCAGCGATGAAGCGCGTGACGCCGTGCTCAACGGCAGCGGCCGCGAGGACATCGCCTTCAGCTACGTGAATGACCGTGGCCGCAAGGTGACCCGCGAGCACCCCTTCGAGGGCGTGCTGCCCAACATGGAGCGCCGTTACCGCGAGACCGAATCCAACATGGTGCGCGAGGACCTCGCCCGCTATCTGGCGGTCCAGCCGTGCCCGAGCTGCGACGGCTCGCGCCTGCGTCGTGAAGCGCGCAACGTCTATGTCGATGACCGCACACTCTCCGAGGTCGTGCGTCAGCCGATCGGTGAAGCATGGGAAGAGTTCGGCAAGCTGAGCCTGCCGGGACGCAAGGGCGAGATCGCCGCCAAGATCGTGCATGAGATCCAGGCGCGCCTCGAATTTCTCGTCAATGTCGGCCTCGACTATCTGACCCTGGAGCGCAGCGCCGACACCCTGTCTGGCGGTGAGGCGCAGCGTATCCGTCTCGCCAGCCAGATCGGTGCCGGCCTGGTCGGGGTGATGTACATCCTCGATGAGCCGTCCATCGGCCTGCATCAGCGTGACAATGATCGCCTGCTCAAGACGCTGATCCATCTGCGCGACCTGGGCAACACCGTGATCGTGGTCGAGCATGATGAGGACGCGATTCGCGCCGCCGACCACGTGCTGGATATCGGCCCGGGCGCCGGCGTGCATGGTGGCGAGATCGTCGCCCAGGGCACGCCGGAGCAGATCGAGGCCACGCCTGGCTCATTGACCGGGCAATATCTGAGCGGCGAGCGCGAGATCGCCGTGCCGCCCTACCGCCTTCCGGCCAACCCTGACAAGGTGCTGCGCCTGACCGGTGCCACCGGCAACAACCTGCAGGATGTGACGCTGACGCTGCCGACAGGCCTGCTGACGTGCATCACCGGGGTCTCGGGCTCAGGCAAGTCGACGCTGATCAATGCTACCCTGATGCCGCTGGCGGCGCGTGAGCTCAATCGGGCCACCACCCTGACGCCCGCGCCCTACGGCACCATCGAAGGGCTGGACCTGTTCGACAAGATGGTGGATATCGACCAGAGCCCCATCGGGCGGACGCCGCGCTCCAATCCGGCGACCTATACCGGCATCTTCACGCCGATTCGCGAGCTGTTTTCAGGCACCCAGGAAGCACGCGCCCGCGGCTACAAGCCGGGCCGCTTCAGCTTCAACGTCAAGGGCGGCCGCTGCGAGGCCTGTCAGGGCGACGGCCTGATCAAGGTCGAGATGCACTTCCTGCCCGACATGTACGTGCCCTGCGATGTCTGCAAGGGCAAGCGCTACAACCGCGAGACGCTTGAAGTGCAGTACAAGGGCAAGAACATCCACGAAGTGCTGGAGATGACTATCGAGGAGGCGCTGGAGTTCTTCTCGCCGGTTCCGGCCATCGCCCGTCGTCTGCAGACGCTGATGGATGTCGGCCTCTCCTACGTACGCCTCGGCCAGAGTGCGACCACGCTGTCCGGCGGTGAAGCCCAGCGCGTCAAGCTGGCACGCGAGCTGGCCAAGCGCGATACCGGCAAGACGCTCTATATTCTCGATGAGCCGACCACCGGTCTGCACTTCGAGGATATTCGCCAGCTGCTGGTCGTGTTGCACCGCCTGCGCGATCACGGCAACACCGTGGTCGTGATCGAGCACAACCTGGATGTGATAAAGACCGCCGACTGGCTGATCGACCTTGGCCCGGAGGGCGGCTCAGCCGGCGGCCAGATCATCGCCGAAGGCACGCCGGAGCAACTGGCCACGCAGGAGATCTCGCACACCGGTCGCTTCCTGGCCCCGCTGCTGGAGCGCCAGAAAGCCACCAGTGCCACCGCGAGCAGCAAGAAGAAGGCCGAGACCAGCAGCTAGGCGCCGGCTCACGCCCCTTCCGCTCCTCTGATTCACCTCGCCCCAGCACACTCTCAGCACACCCCGGGGCGAGGTGAATCTCCGGCAAATGACACGCCCGTGTCACCCGGCCAACTGCCAGGCATAAAAAAAGGCCAACCCGTGAGGGTTGGCCTTTTCTTGTGGACGAAGCAAGCCGAAGCTTACTCTTCGCCCGCTGCCTCGGAGGCAACCGGACGATCGACCAGCTCGACGAATGCCATCGGGGCATTGTCACCGGCGCGATAGCCGCACTTCAGGATGCGCAGGTAACCGCCCGGACGGGAAGTGTAGCGCGGGCCGAGCTCATTGAAGAGCTTGCCGACCGCTTCCTTGGAGCGCGTGCGAGAGAACGCCAAACGGCGGTTCGCAACGGTGTCCTGCTTGGCCAGGGTGATCAGCGGCTCGATATGACGACGCAGTTCCTTGGCTTTCGGCAGGGTAGTCTTGATGACTTCGTGCTCTACCAGAGAGATGCACATGTTCTTGAACATGGCTTCACGGTGAGAGCTGGTACGGTTCAGGTGACGACCACTCTTACGATGACGCATGGTTGTGATTCCTTACCAGTCTGGGGCTTGAGCCGACCGGGCTTCCTTAAGCGGAAGCCTTGTCGTCCTTCAGGCTTGCGGGCGGCCAGTTTTCCAACCGCATGCCGAGGGACAGACCACGCGCGGACAGCACGTCCTTGATTTCATTCAAGGACTTCTTGCCGAGATTCGGGGTCTTCAGCAGCTCAACTTCGGTGCGCTGAATGAGATCACCGATGTAATAGATATTCTCGGCCTTGAGACAGTTCGCACTGCGAACAGTCAGCTCAAGATCGTCTACGGGACGGAGAAGGATCGGATCGATTTGATCTTCCTCTTCTTCGACTTCCTGTTCCTTGTCTGCTTCCAGATCAACGAAGGCGGCCAGCTGCTCCTGCAGGATAGTTGCGGAGCGGCGGATCGCTTCTTCCGGATCCAGTGTGCCGTCGGTTTCCAGGTCGATCACCAGCTTGTCGAGGTTGGTGCGCTGTTCAACACGCGCAGCCTCGACGGCATAGGAGACCCGACGAACCGGGGTAAAGGTCGCATCCAGCTGGAGGCGGCCAATGGCACGTGATTCGTCATCAGCAGAGATGCGAGCATCTGCCGCTTCGTAGCCGCGGCCACGAGCGATCTTGAGCTGCATCTTCAGCTCGCCACCATCATTGAGGTGAGCGATGACGTGATCCGGATTCACGATTTCGAGATCGTGGTCGCCAGCGATGTCGCCAGCAGTCACGATACCCGGGCCCTTCTTGTTCAGCGCCAGCACAGCTTCGTCGCGACCATGCATCTTGATGGCCACGTCCTTGAGGTTCAGCAGGATTTCGATTACATCCTCCTGCACCCCTTCAATGGCGCTGTACTCGTGCAGAACGCCTTCGATCTCAGCTTCCACGACGGCACAGCCGGGCATGGAAGAAAGCAGGATGCGACGCAGAGCATTCCCCAGGGTGTGGCCGAAACCACGCTCGAAGGGTTCGAGGACGATTCGCGCGTGATGGGCGCTGACTTCCTCGACCTTGATATCGCGAGGACGGAGAAACTCTGTCACTGAGCGCTGCATAAGAACACCTTTAAGGCTGCCAAACGGATAATCTGGGTACTCCAGCCGGGCCGACGAATCGGCCCGGCGTTACATTACTTGGAGTACAGCTCGACGATCAGGTTTTCGTTGATATCGGCAGACAGGTCGCCACGCTCGGGGACAGCCTTGAAAGTGCCTTCCATCTTCTTGGAGTCGACGTCGACCCAGGAGACATCACCGCGGTTGGCAGCGAGTGCCAGAGACTGCTGGATGCGAGCCTGGTTCTTGGCCTTCTCACGAACGGTGACCACATCGCCAGCCTTCACTTTGAAGGAAGCAACGTTGACGGTACGGCCGTTCACGGCGATCGCCTTGTGGCTGACCAGCTGACGTGCCTCGGAACGCGTGGAGCCGAAGCCCATGCGGTAGACGACGTTGTCGAGACGAGTCTCGAGGAGCTGGAGCAGAACCTCACCGGTCGCACCCTTGAGGCGAGCGGCTTCTTTGTAGTAGTTGCGGAATTGCTTTTCCAGCACGCCGTACATGCGACGTACCTTCTGCTTTTCACGCAGCTGCAGGCCGTAGTCTGAAAGACGCTGACGGCGCTGGCCATGAACACCCGGGGGTTGTTCGGATTTGCACTTCTTCTCGAACGGAGTCACGCCACTCTTCAGGAAGAGGTCGGTGCCTTCACGACGAGACAGTTTGCACTTCGGTCCAATATAACGAGCCATGAGTCTGTCTCCTTAAACGCGGCGTTTCTTCGGCGGACGGCACCCATTATGCGGGATGGGGGTCACGTCGGTGATGCTTTGCACGCGGAAGCCTGCGGCATTGAGAGCACGCACGGCGGACTCACGACCCGGACCCGGGCCCTTGACCAGCACGTCGACGTTCTTCACACCATATTCGGCTGCAGCGGTCGCTGCACGTTCACTTGCGACTTGCGCAGCGAACGGGGTGCTCTTGCGAGAACCACGAAAACCCGAACCACCGGCAGTTGCCCAGGAAAGAGCATTGCCCTGGCGGTCTGTGATCGTCACGATAGTGTTGTTAAAAGAGGCGTGGATATGCGCGATGGCATCCACTACCTGCTTTTTAACCTTCTTGCGCTTACTCGGGTTAGCCATTAGATGTTTCCTGTCTAAACGCCAGTTCGTTTACTTGCGAATCGGTTTACGCGGACCTTTGCGTGTACGTGCGTTGGTCTTGGTGCGCTGACCGCGCAACGGAAGACCACGACGATGGCGCAGGCCACGATAGCAACCGAGGTCCATGAGACGCTTGATGTTCAGCGTGATCTCACGACGCAGGTCGCCTTCGACGGTGTACTTACCCACCTCGGCACGAACCAGGTCCAGTTGTTCAACAGACAGATCAGCGATCTTGACGCTCGGTTCTAAACCGAGAGCGGCGCAGATCTGCTGTGCACGCGTACGGCCAATCCCGAAGATATAAGTCAGCGAGATCGCCGCGTGCTTGTTGTCCGGGATATTGACGCCAGCAATACGGGCCATCAGTTTTCTCCGAAAGGTTAGCGGCGGATTTTACATCCACAAAGGGCGCAATAGCATACCCCTTGATCCCATTGGGAACAAGGGGGTATGCCAGCACCCGAGCTTGTATTCAGCTAAGCGGGTCGAGGGAATTAACCCTGACGCTGCTTGTGGCGGGGCTCAGTGCAGATGACCCGCACTGCGCCACGACGCCGAATGATCTTGCAGTTACGGCAAATTTTCTTGACGGAAGCTCGAACTTTCATCGTTCTCTCCAGTTTGCTAACAGGGGCTGCGCAATCAGCGCATCATGCCACCGCTGCCATAGCCTTTGAGGTTGGCCTTCTTCATCACCGACGCATACTGATTTGACATCAGATGCGACTGCACCTGGGCCATGAAGTCCATGACCACCACGACCACGATGAGCAGAGAGGTGCCGCCGAAATAGAACGGAACCTGCCATGCAACAACGAGGAATTGAGGCATCAGGGAGACTAGGGTGATGTAGAGGGCGCCGAACAGCGTCAGGCGAGTCATCACCTTATCGATGTAACGGGCGGTCTGTTCGCCTGGGCGAATACCCGGCAGAAACGCTCCTGACTTCTTGAGGTTGTCAGCAACATCCTTCGGATTGAAGACCAGCGCCGTGTAGAAGAAGCAGAAGAATACTACAGCGGCAGCGAAAAGCAAGATATACAGTGGCTGACCCGGCCCGAGAGCCTGAGATGCCGTCTGCAACCATTGCATGCTTTCACTCTGGCCAAACCATTGACCCATCGACGCAGGGAACAGCAGGATGCTTGACGCGAAGATCGGCGGGATGACCCCGGCCATGTTGACCTTCATCGGCAAGTAGCTGCTCTGACCTGCATACATCTTGTTGCCAACCTGACGGCGCGGATAGTTCACCGTGATGCGGCGTTGGCCGCGTTCGATGAACACCACGAAGGCAACGGTAATGACTGCGAGCAGCGTCAGCGCCAGCAGCGGAAGCACATTCCAGGCACCATCATTGCGCGCCAGTTCGAAAGACTGGCCGATGGCACTCGGCAGCCCGGCGACAATACCAGCAAAGATGATCAGTGAGATCCCGTTGCCGATACCCTTCTCGGTGATCTGCTCTCCCAGCCACATCAGGAACACTGCACCAGCCACGAACGTACTCACGGCGGTGAAGTAGAAGCTGAAGTCAGCGGAATAGGCGACACCGTTTCCGACCAGTCCGACTGCCATGCCGATCGATTGGACCAGGGCCAGTACTACCGTGCCGTAGCGCGTGTACTGGCTGATCTTGCGACGGCCGGCCTCGCCTTCCTTTTTCAACTGCTCAAGCTGAGGCGAGACCACCGTCAGGAGCTGCATGATGATCGACGCGGATATGTAGGGCATGATGCCCAGCGCGAAGATACTCATTCGCTCCAGTGCACCACCGGAGAACATGTTGAACATGCTCAGGATGGTGCCCTGGTTTTCCCTGAACAAGGCAGCAAGCTGGTCAGGATTGATACCGGGAACGGGGATGTGTGCACCGATTCGGTACACCACGATGGCGATGAACACGAAGCGCAAACGCGCCCAGAGTTCGCTCAACCCACTTCCCTGCATCGCCGGTACGTTTCCTGACTTAGCCATTTAGTCCTCTACCTTGCCACCGGCAGCTTCGATCGCAGCACGGGCACCCTTGGTGACCTTAATGCCGCGAACCGTGACTGCCTTGTCCAGTTCGCCGGAGAGCATGACCTTCGCGAACTTCGTGGAATCACGAAGCACGTTGGCCTTCTTCAGCGTTTCGAGGTCGACGATCTCGCCGTCTACCAGTGCCAGTTCGCTCAGGCGCACTTCTTCGGAAATCAGAGACTTCGCGGAAGTGAAACCAAACTTCGGCAGGCGACGCTGCATAGGCATCTGACCGCCTTCGAAGCCCGGCTTGACGCTGCCACCGGAACGGGACTTCTGGCCCTTGTGGCCACGACCGCCGGTCTTACCAAGACCGGAGCCGATACCACGACCGACACGCTTTGCAGCGTGCTTGGAGCCCGGGGCCGGACTCAGGGTATTCAATTTCATGGATTACTCTCCCTCAACACGGACAAGGTAGTGAACCTTGTTGATCATGCCGCGTACCGCGGGGGTGTCTTCCAGCTCGACAGTGTGACCGATGCGGCGCAGGCCAAGACCTTTCATAGTGGCCTTGTGCTTTTCGAGGACGCCGATGGTGCTGCGGATCTGGGTTACCGTGATCTTAGCTGCCATGGTGCCTTACCCCGCAATCTTGTCGACAGACAGGCCACGCTTGGCGGCGATGTCTTCCGGAGATTTCATGGCAGCGAGACCGTTGATGGTCGCGCGCACCACGTTGACCGGATTGGTGGAACCGTAGCACTTGGCCAGGACGTCATGGACGCCTGCCAGTTCGAGCACGGAACGCATCGCACCGCCGGCAATGATGCCGGTACCTTCGGACGCTGGCTGCATGTAGA
>Ga0209634_1000089_pt1 | contig 75700 bp, 63 predicted proteins | sample LinPmetageLP40_FD_184043 | JGI IMG/M metagenome (GOLD analysis project Ga0209634, IMG submission 184043) | Marine viral communities from the Pacific Ocean - LP-40 (SPAdes) (version 2) | ecosystem: Environmental > Aquatic > Marine > Oceanic | place: Pacific Ocean | collected 2010-08-26
GAGCCAGAGCCGCTTACTATGGAAGAAAGAAAACAGATACAAGAGGATCAGTATCTGGCAAGGCCTTATGGATCAAAAGAAGTTGCTGAAGGAGGAATAAAAAGAACGCTAAATGGAAAACTGTTTCCAAATAGAACATATAGTGTAGTTCCTGATGGCAATAATTGGAAAATAATTAGAGTTAGCTAAAATTCATATAAATATAATTAAGAATAAAAAAGAGACAATAGATGGCAAATAAAGCTTTAGCATTAGAAGATAGAGACTTAGGAATTTTACCTCAATTAACCTTGAGAACGAGTTCTTATAAAGACATAGACTTGTCTTTTTCTGTGCATAGTAGGGCAACATCCTCTAATCCTTTAGATATTTTTAAAAAAACAGATGCAGACTCAGTTAAACAGGCAATCAAAAACATACTACTCACAAATCATTATGAAAAGCCTTTTAATCCTTTTTTTGGAGGAAATGTAACAAGACTCTTTTTCGAATTAGCTGACGATATTACCGAGACAGAAGTAGAGGAAGCTATTAGACAAACAATAAGTAGTTTTGAGTCTAGAGTAGAAATTCTAAACATTCTTGCGAAAATAAATCCAGATTCAAATTCATGCAATGTCAGAATAGTCTTTAGAGTTATAGGAAGTGACGCTGAGACAATTTTAGACACAGACATTTCAAGGTTAAGATAAATGGCAACAAATATTACATCAACTCAACTAGACTTTGACAATATAAAAACGTCACTTAAAACGTATTTTGCTCAACAGTCCGAATTTAGCGATTATGATTTTGAAGCATCAGGTCTTAACAATATATTAGATGTTTTAGCATATAATACACACTTTAATGGCTTAGTCGCAAATTTTGCTACGAATGAATCGTTTTTAAATACCGCTCAATTAAGATCATCTGTTGTATCACATGCTGAAGCTTTGGGCTATAGACCAAGATCAAAAATGTCTGCTAAATCTACATTAGAAGTTAGTATAAATTTATCTGGAGTATCTGTTCCTTTAAGACCCACATCAATTACTCTACCCATAGGCACTACATTTACTGCATCTAATGAAAATGGATCATACACATTCAGAACAAAAATATCTTATGAAGCTACAGATGACGGAAATGGAATATATACTTTTTTTGATGACAATGCTGAAGCTAAAGTTTTAATACATGAAGGAATTGAAAAGACTAAAACATTTTTTGTTGACTCTCTAAGTGAAAATCAAGTATATGTTATTCCTGATAAGACAATTGATACAGCTATTATGAAAGTCTCTGTTTTTAATTCTCCTACAAGTTCAACATTTGAAACATATACATTCTTAGAAGATGCTATAAAAGTAGACGCGACAACAACATATTTTGATATAAAAGAAGCGCCTAATGGATTCTATGAATTAAATTTTGGTGATGGGAAAAGTTTTGGCAAATCACCTAAAGTGGGAAGTAAAATTGTAGTTACATATAATTCTACATCGGCTCAAGAAGGAAATATTTGTAGTGGATTTAGTGCTGTAGCAGATTTACAAGTCAACGGAGTAGACAGACCTATTTTAATAGGAAGCCAAGTTTCATCTTATGGTGGATCAGATGTAGAATCTATAGAGTCTGTTAGAAAACTTGCTCCTATTCAATTTTCTGCTCAACAAAGATTAGTGACGGCTATAGATTATAAAGGTATGATCGAAAGTAAATTTCCTATCGTAGAAGATGTTACTGTGTGGGGAGGAGAAGATAATTTTCCTATAGATTATGGTAAAGTTTATATTTCGTTAAAATTCCCAACAGGCACATCAAATCTAATTCAACAACAAACTAAAAATAAAATAAAAACTCATTTTACAGACAGTTTAGCTATTATGTCCATAGACAACGTATTCGTTGAGCCTGAAATGTCTTTCTTAGAGTTACAGACAAATTTTTATTACAATAATAGTTTAACGTCAAAAACACAGTCTACATTAGAAAATTCTGTGAAAATAGCAATTTCAAATCATTTCACTTCAAACTATGGAAAATTCGAAAAGAAATTTAGAAGATCACCACTACTGACTGAGATAGATGATTTAGACAAATCTATATTAGCTTCTAGAATGGATATAAAAGTACAGCAAAGATTTAATCCTGCTTTAGGACAAAACTTGGCTTATGATATAAACTTTCCTGTTGCTTTATCAAGTACAAATACTTCGGATTATATAATTTCTTCATCTATGTTTATTTTTAACGGCGAAAACTGTATCTTTAGAAATAAGTTAGGTAAAAATACAATAGAAATATTTGAGCCTAATACTGGAAAAGTTGTATCTGGAAACATAGGAGAATATGATTTTCTTACCGGTTCACTTAGTCTCACTACATTTTTTCCTACAGCGATAGTGGGAGGTTTGCCCTACATAAAAGTTTCAGCTACTCCATTAGATCAAGGAGTTCTTAGTCCTCTTAGAAATTTCATTTTCACTTTAGATGAATCAGAAAATAAAGCTTTCGGAAATGTAGAAACAAATGAAATCAAAATAGTGCTATAACTATGACAAAAGATATAAAAGATACTACGTTAGATATAACTATTAGACAAGACTTGATTTCTCAAGTTTTGCCTGAGTATTTTACTACGGATTATCCAAATCTAATAACTTTTCTTGAAACATATTATGATTATATGGATTCATCCGGAGAGTTTGGAGAATGTTTAAAAGATTTGTATGATATAAGAGATATTGGTTCAACTAAACTTCAATACATAGATAACATGTTTGAAGAATTTGCATTGGGATTAGGACAAGATTTCTTTGTTGAACCTAGAGAAATTTTAAGAAACTTTGCAAAATTTTTCAGAGTAAAGGGTTCACTGTTTTCGGCCGAAGGATTCTTTAGATCATTTTATAACGACACTGATGTTGAGATAGAATATCCTAAAAAAGATATATTTCTATTGGGAGATAGTTCTTCATTCATAGGGCCCAAATCACAAAAAATTATTCAAGACGGTGGTGTGTATCAGATACTATCCATTTTGATTAAATCAAAAACTAATTTAAATTCATACCAAGATTTATATAAGAAATTTGTTCATCCTTCAGGATTTCATCTTGCAGCGGAAATGCAAATAGATAATAATCAGATTATAACTATAGCTTCATCTACTCCACAAGAATATATTGACCCCGATTTAGATTTAGATAGTGTAGAGTTAAGTTTTAAATCTCAAGCAACTTCTTTGAATTGTCATTCTCTGGCAGCTATTAATAGTACCGCTATTCTAGACCTTAGTGATAGCGCATTCGACAGTAATAGTTTACTTCAAATAGGAGAAGATTCCAATGCATTCACACTTGAATGGGGAGGAATATCGAATAATGCTTATATTGTAAGAGTCAATAATAAAGATTTGGCACATACAAAATCATTCATCGATAGTGATTATTATGCATTATCAGATCAATGGGGATACGGTATTGATAGTATAAATTTAAATACAGCAACAGTAAACGAATTTGCGTTTAATTCTGCTCCAGCAATTTATGAATGGCAAACAGGATCAACTTATGACTCAGGTAGACATAGAACTATTTTAGAGTTTACAGCATGTGAAGGTGATAGTGGCGCTAATAAGTTTATAAATAGTATTGGAAAAGACGTATATACACTAACAAAAACAACATTAAGTGATATAAACGGCAAAACATTAAGAGAATTAGATAACGCTTTAATCTAAGTAGGAAATGATATGGCATCAATTGTAACAGAAAATCTAAAACAGAATTTAATTCAACCTGTAATAGATGATATAAGAACTGGAACAAGTCCAGCATTTTACTTAGGAATTGGTAAATCTAATGCCTGGGCAAATGGTAGTGACTCTGCTCCTAGTCCACTTAATAACGTATTAGAAGAAAACAATTTTAGAAGAAATTTGCAGTCAGTAATAAAAATTAATACAGCTTCATTTGTTGTTAAAAGATATAATTGGGCAACAAATACAGTATATACTCAGTATGATGACACAAAATTGTTAAGTGATTATCCTGTATCTGAACCTTTTTATGTTATGAATTTAAATCAGTCTGTTTATATGTGCCTACAGACAGGAAGAAGTGCTGCTGGAGATATTGTGGCATCAACAGTTGAACCAACATCAGAGAACGTTGATCCTTTTGGAACATCTGATGGTTATATTTGGAAATACTTATATACCGTTTCAGCACTTGATGCTAATTTTTATATGACACAAAATTTCATTCCTGTAGGTAAAATAAACAGTGTAGATTCAAATTCGACTGGTACTGAAAACAAACAATTTCAAGTCCAGCAAAACGCTCAAGATCAAATGATAACATCTTTCGTTGTTATGGATAGCGGATCAAGCTACTCAGCTAATTGTAAAATAAATGTAAATGGTGTGTATGATCCTTTCATAAACGTGACCGTCAATTCAGGAAAAATATCTAAAGTTGAATATCACCCAGATTCTTCTACATTTCATTACAGAAGTAATCTTGATGGCGCAGTTTTACAGACTAATGATTCAACTGGCAGCGGAGCAATTATTAGACCTATATTTTCTACTGGTCAAGGTGTTGGCGCAAATGCGATTAATGATCTTAAATCTGAGTCTATTTTAATAAACTCTAAAATTATAGGAAATCAGTCAGATTTTATTACATCTCAAGATTTTAGACAGATTGGAATAATTAAAGGTTTAAGAGATTCTTCAAATGGAACATTTTGGACACAGAACACAGGGCAATGTTTATACTCTATGACTTTAGATAGTATTGGTTCTGCTTTCACTAAAGATGGTGAAATATTAGGAGCAACTTCTGGAGCAAAAGCTTGGGTAGATAATGTTGATGGATCAACGATACATTATCATCAATACGATTCAACAGGATTTTTAAATTTTGTTGCTGGAGAAGTTATTAACGAAGTGGGTTCTACCGGATCAGGCAAAATTGCATCTGGGTCTGCGAAAATTTTACCAGAAGTGAGTCCTAGAACTGGTGAAATACTGTATATAGATAATAAGTCTGCCATTGTTAGAACAGTGAGTCAGACAGAAGATATAAAAATTGTCATAAAATTAGATAATTGCAGTTGATAGGAAAACAAGCTAATGGTTAAAACTTTTACCAAAGACATACTTGCATCAAAATATAGAGATGATTTTGATGAGGATAAAGGCTATCAAAGAGTTATTTTCAACAATAGTCGTGCATTACAAGCGAGAGAATTAACACAACTTCAAACAATTATTCAAGAAAGCTTGGGTAGATTTGGCAGAAATATCTTCAAAGAAGGAGCAGCTATTTCTGAAGGAGGACTTTCTATAAATCGAAGATTTAGATTTATTAAGTTAAATACTGCGACATATAATTTACCTGACGACCCAGATTCTTTAGTGGGTACATCTTTTATTGCACAAACTTCTGGTGTTACAGTTAAAGTCGTACAAGTATTAGAGGCAAGTGGCTCAGACCCTGCAACTATTTACGTTAATTATACTAACACTGTTGCAGCAACTTCAACATCTACAACAATTAGTGTTACTCCAGGAGAAGAACTAGTACAAGTCGAAGGTTCTCAAAGGTTAGTTGTTCAAGAATTGAATACAAATTCAAACCCGGCTTTTGGCTTTGGAACAAAAATATCTGCGGGAGAAGCGGACTTTTTTACGTCTGGATTTTTTATTCATACTCCCATGCAGGAATTAATTCTATCGAAATATTCCAATTCAGTAAATAAAGTTGTAGGATTCAGAGTAAGCCAAGATATTATTACAGCAGATGACGATAATACACTTTATGACAATCAAGGAACTCTACCAAATTTTACTGCTCCTGGGGCAGACAGATATAGAATTAGATTAACATTAACTACACAAGACCAAATAACTGCCGGACAAACATTTTGTTACTTTGCACAGGTAACGAATTCTCAAATAACAGATAAAGTATCAGGATTAGATCAATACAACCTTGTGAACGATTTAATGGCTACACGGACAAATGATGAGTCTGGAGATTATACAGTTACACCATTTTTCATAAGATTCGAGGATAGCGCATAATGTCAACGATTAAACTAAGAATATCTCCTGGTAAAGCATATGTTAATGGGTATAAAATCACAAAAAACATTCCTACTTTTTTATCGGTAAATAAATCGACAACTACAAAAGAGATGACTAATGATACTCTAGGCGCATCTTATGGGCAGTATATATTGTTGTCAAGTATAGTAGGTCTTCCAGACATAAACTCTATTCCTGAACTTCAAATTAATAATGGAACAGCATTATCAGGATCTGCTGTAGGAACGTGTAGAGTCAGGGCAGTTGAATCATACGTCGATGGTTCGAATACTTATTATAAGCTATACATTATTGATATTACTATGAATGCCAATAAAGCTTTCGATGTTGAAACTATTAGTGTTGGTCCAAATAACCAAGCTTGGTATGGAAATATTCTTAGAGAAAATAATAGAACTATTTTACATAATTCAAACGCAAAAGGACTAATTTTTCCTCTACCTAGACGAAGGGCAAAAACTGTTACTAATCTTTCTATATACAGACAGAAAAAATATACTGCTGATTTAGCACCCGGTGCAACAACAGCTACTATTACTGCAGATACTGGAGAGGTTTTTGTCAACGGCTCAAAATGGATTGTATGTAAAGCAAATTCTGCACCTGAAACTGTGACCGTATCTGGTATTAATACATCTTCAGCATCAATTTCAGGAGTTGCTCAAAATGGAGGAGTATCTAATGAAGCTGTAGATGTTATTGCGTACACGTATAAAGCAAGTGCTAATCTTGCTCCTAAATCTTTGCAAAATGGAACTAGAAGTTATAGTGTTAGTTGGACTGCAGGCGCACAAGACGTTGAAGTTGATATGTTAGAAGTTGATGTTGTTAATATCAAATCTATTAAATATAATGATATTAATGGAGATGTAATTACAGATAAATTCATTTTAGATAATGGAGCAAGAGATGCTTTTTATGAAACAAGTAAGTTAAGATTAAAAAATAATACCATTCTAGACTATCTTGTAATTTATGTTGAATTTGAATATTTCGAACATGGTCAAGGTGATTATTTTGCGCCAAATTCTTACAGTGGAGCAGGCTTTCAATACTCTGATATTCCTAACCATATAATGGATAATGGAGCTGTCATTGACTTAAAAGACTGTATTGATTTAAGACCCACTAAGGGCACAACAGGCAACTTTTCTACAGGTTCTGCTGTTGTCATGGCAATTCCTGAAAACGGTTCTATAATTACATTTGATGCCGAATATTATTTACCTAGATATGATAAATTAGTAGTACAAGAAGATGGTTCTTTTAAATATCTTGAGGGTACTCCAGCTTTCTTACCAGAATTTCCAGATACGCCCACAACAGCAATGGAACTTTATAGACTTAGATTAAATCCTGCAACATTAAATAGTAATGACTTATCATTTTCGATGATTGAAAACAAACGTTATACTATGCGCGACATTGGAAAAATGGAAAAAAGATTAGATGATGTTGAGGAAGCAGTATCTTTATCCTTGCTAGAAGTTGATACGCGAAATATAGAAGTTTTAGATGAAAATGGAAATACTAGAACTAAAACTGGATTTGTTGCAGATAATTTTGCTGATCAATATTTCACAGATATATCAAGTTCAGAATATAGAGCATCTATTGATCCACAAGAACAATTTGCAAGACCTAAATTCAATGCTAATAATATAGGTCTTGTTTACGATCCTACAATATCGACAAATACGATAATGGTAGGAGATAATGTATATCTAAACTACACACACGAAGATTACATTACTCAGGCATTAGCATCCGGAACAGAAAATGTTAACCCATTTATGATAATGAGTTTTAGAGGACACATTAAATTATCACCTTCAAGTGATGATTGGAAAGAAGTTGAGTATATAGGTCCTAATATTATTCCAGGAGGTACTAGACTCAATACAGATGCAGCAATGCTTTGGAACGAATGGGAATGGAATTGGGCAGGATCAGATTTGAGTGGATTAGATGTGGGATCATCTATATCTCAAAGTAATGATGTTGGTGATACAGCATTTACAGATGTATCTCACTTTAGAGTAAGAAGTGGATGGCTTGGAACTGGTAGACGTACTTTTAGAACTACAACGACTGGTGTAAATAGAACAACTCAGACTGTAGTGAATCGAGTCGTTTCAAGCGAAACTATCAGCGAAGTTATAGGTGACAGACTTGTACAGTGGCATTCCATACCATTCATGCGTTCTAAATTAGTATATTTTAGAGGTGAAGGTCTTCAACCAAATACACAAATGTTTGCTTTCTTTGATGGAGTAGATGTATCAAAATGGGTAAGACAAGAATCTTTCACATCATTTAATTCACATAAAGCTACTGAATTTGGAAATACCATGGTAGCTGCAACAAACCATCCTAACGGAAATACTGCGCTATACACTGATGGTAATGGAATTTGCTCAGGTTCATTCTTTATTCCATCCACAGGTGATATAAGATTTTTAACTGGAGCCACAGAGTTTAAGCTTACTGATATTACAGTCCTTGATGATACAAACGCTATTTCTGTGGGGTCTGCAATCTTTACATCAACAGGCATTCTAGATACAAGGCAAGAAGATATTCTATCGACTCGATTGTTAGAGGTTGTAGGAGAATCTAGTGTAGCAACTAGAAGAATTGTAACCTCAACAACAACACAAAGAATTGATCCATTAGCACAATCATTTACAATTAATGAATCGACGGGTGTTTTTATAACAAAAGTATCTCTGTTCTTTAAACAAAAAAGTTCGAACCATCCTGTTTGGATTCAACTACGTCCTATGGTAAATGGTTATCCAGCTTCAGATATTATTGTACCTGGTTCTCAAAAACTATTAACTTCTCCGCAAGTAAGTGTATCAGAAGATGCAAGCGTTGCTACTGAATTTATTTTTGACGAACCAATCTACCTAAAAGGATATACTGATTACTGTGTCGTTTGCTTAACAGATAATACAGATTATCTTCTATACACAAGTAAAGTCGGAGACTTTGTTCTAGGCTCTACTGAGCAAAAGATTAATAGACAGCCATTTATGGGTTCACTATTTAAGTCTCAAAACAGCGTTACTTGGGAAGCAGCGCAATGGCAAGATATGAAATTTAAGCTTCATAGGGCCAAATTTACGCCAACTACAGGAGTAGCTGGATTCAAAAACGCTAATGTTCCTAACAGATTACTTACTTCTGATCCTATTCTATTGTTTGGAAAAGCATCGGCTAGAACTAACGTGAAAGTTACTGCGCCAAATCACGGTCTATTAGTGGGAGACTCTGTTGTTATTTCAGGAGTAGTTGATTCTGCATATGCTTCATTTATAAACAATGGAGGAACAGCACACACTATTACAGAAGTTGATGTAAATAGCTTTGCGTTTAATATGAGTACAATTAGTCCTGTTTTAAATGTCGAGAAAATTACAGGAGGAAATGCTGTTAGTATTACTCCTCAATACATTTATAGTACTTTATGGCCAAATATAGAGAAAATTAGTCCTGTTAGTACATCCGTAACATTTTCTCATATTGGCACTAGCGGAAAATCTTATGCAGGTAATGAATCGCCTTACGCGCACTATTCTTCGGAATTCTTGAAATTAAAATCTAATAACTATTATGAGACACCTAGAGTTATTGCTCATCCTACAAAAGAATTATCATTGACCAATAATACATCATTAAGAATTACTGGTAACATGGAAACATCTTCAAATTTTGTTTCTCCTGTTATTGATGTACAAAGAGCATCTGCAAATCTTATTGAAAATGTTATTGATAATCCAGTAGATGTTGCTACTGTTACGACAGGAACAAATAATGTTGTCTTTGATTCGACTACTTCCGGTCAAGAGAAATTTAAAAGTGAGACTGATCCTCTTGTAGGTTCAGCAGCATCTAAACATATCACAAAATCTGTAACTTTGTTAGCTACCGCGCAAGGTTTAAAAGTATTCATAGGCGCGAATAGACCTTCTGTATGTGGGATGGATCTTTACTATAAAGCAATTATGGGAGAGAAATCTTATGATGCTGTTAATTGGGTAAAAGCTGATCCAGACACAATTATGCCACCAGATGAAGATCCTACAGTATTCAGAGATTATGTGTACACGATAGGTGGTGATACAGGCACTTTGCCAGATTTCACTAAATTTAAATTAAAAATAGTATTTACATCTTCTAATAGTTCTAAAATTCCTACTATTAGAGACCTAAGAGCGATTAGTTTAGGAGATTAAAATAATGGATCTGGTAAAAATTAAGAATGAGAGTGAATATATGCGTGATTTAAATAGTGGAGCTATTGTAAATACGAACACTATAGATATAGAAAAACGTCGAAATTTGAAATTAAAAAAACGTCAAGAAAAAATAGAATTTGAAAATTTAAAAGTTGAAGTAAATGACATTAAGAAAATGTTAATCGAAATATCCAGAAAGTTAGGTGACTAATGGCACGACTAGAGAAAACGGAACTTAGTAATAGCATAAACGCTTGGAGAACAAAAACAAATCTCACAGCTTCTTATGTGGGAGATTTAGATAATCTAAACACTTCAGACAGTTCTTCAATTGTGGGTGCTATTAATTCAATCGAAAGTAAATTTTCAGCTAACGGCGAAGTTGAAACTATAGCTAAAACAGCATTTAATGTGACAAATTCTGGTGGTGGCACATACGCCCAATTAACATATGATAATACAACAGGTACATTTTCATTTGTTAGAAATGCTATCACTCAATTGGAAGTGCCTAATATTGACGCAGGTAAAATTACAACAGGAACACTTGATCCGGCAAGAGTTCCGGTATTTGATGCCGCTAATATTGCAACAGGTACAATAGCCACTGCAAGACTTCCATTCTTAGATGCAAACCAAACAACATCTGGTACATTTGCAGTAGGTAGAATTCCTAATATTGATGCAGCTAAAGTTATATCAGGCACATTAGCGATAGGTAGAATTCCAACTATTCCATCTAGTTACATTACGGACGATGGAACTGATCTTCCAGAAGCAATTATTCCACCTAATATAGCTAGAAAAAATTCAAGTGATACGATTACTGGTAATAGAGATTTTGCTGGAACAGCCACAGTTGCACAACAGTTGACTGCAAATGGCGGAATAGTTACAACTACTTTACAAACAACTGGTGATATTTTACCCGCTGCCAATAACTTATATAAAGTGGGATCCACAACTCAAAAATGGTTAGAGATGCACGCCACAACATTTCACGGTGTTGCTACGTCTGCAAACTTTGCTGACCTCGCAGAAAATTATACTACAGAACTAGATCATCCAGTTGGTACTGTAATGAGAGTATCTACAGGCGAAGTTGCAGAAACCGATGCGTGTAATTCTAATAGTATTCCTATAGGTGTTGTATCTTTAGAGCCTGCATATTTAATGAATGCCGAATGTGAAGGACAATCACTCGCTCTTAAAGGACGAGTGCCCGTAAGAATTGTAGGACCAATAAGTAAAGGAGACGCGGTATATGCTTACAATGATGGAACTGCATCTAGTCTGTATGACGGAGCGCATATTGTAGGCATTGCTTTGGAATCTAATAATAATTCAGAAGAAAAATTAGTAGAGTGTGTTTTGAAAGTGTAGTTACCCCACTCACTAAGCAGAGTCTTATTATAACAGATTCGTTAGATTTGTCAACTAAAAATAATTTAAAAAGACTCTTTACATTGTGTTTTACATATAGTAAAATATAAGAATGGAGAATATTATGTTTAGTAAACTAAAATTTTTAAATGCAATTCAATCAAAATATATTTATCAGCAGAAAATGGTTTACTCTATTGATGAGGAAGGTCGTGAGAATCTTATAGAAAACTTTGCCGAAATAATGAAATATCCTATGCGATCTGTAAAAATTGAGAGAATGGAAGATTATAATAGAGATATATTTGATTACTGTTCATATCTAAGACGAAAACAAAAGCATAAAGGTCCTATTACCTGTCACTTGTTTTACGCATCTGAGGGTGCTTATTCATTTAAAGAACATACTGATCCAGACGATGTTGTAATATATTGTTGTGAAGGAGAAAAGTCTTTAACGATAAATGGAGCATATATAAAGATACCATCTCTATCTTGGGTAAAAATTCCTGCAAATACACCACATCAAGCATTTAATGAAACAGAAGCATTAACTTTAAGTTTTGGTCTAGAAGATTTTATAGAGGATAAAGTGACATATGAATTGGACGGTCTATCTAAAAACGACTGAGACTTGCCAGCTTAATTGTAGCCATTGCTTCACAAGTGGAAGCAAGGGTCAGAAAATATATTGGAATACAGATAAAATAGTTGATTGGCTTCATAGATTTAGAGCGGAAAAACCAGATGAGCATGATTTTATTCATTTAGAGTTTCATGGTGGTGAGCCATTTCTTGTTCCTGTGGGACAAATGAGAAAAGTATATGATGCTTGTAACGGTCTTTGGAATGATATGTCTTGGGGAGCAACAACTAATCTTGTATTTAAATTAAAAGATGAGCATAAAGAATTTATAAAAGGACCTTTAAAAGGTAGATTGGGTACTTCCTGGGATCGTAAAATAAGATTTGATAATGCTAAACAGTACGCATTATGGCATAAAAATGTAAAAACATTATTGAGCGAAGGAGTGACAATAAGGCTTTTTATAAGTCTGACAAAAGACACTCTTAAAAAAGAACCTATTGTTCTGTTGCGCTGGCTAAGAAGATTAGGCGTCCAAGAAGTGTCTCTTGAAAGGTTGACTAATAATGGAAATGCCAGAAGTGCGTCTGAAATTTTTCCCACAAACAAAGAGTTGGATGCTTATTTTCTAAAGCTACATCAACAAAGTGAAGAATATGGAGCAAGAGATTGGTTCGATAACTGTTTTCTTGAAGATGTTTACGCTAAATTTGAAAAAACTCAAATGACTTGTGGCACGTTTTGTCGAGACTGTGAACAAAAATTATTTACTGTGAATGGTGATGGCAGCATTAGCGGATGTCCTAATGCTGCTCCAGAATTTCAATTTGGACATTTAGATGATTCTATTAAAACTCTTATAAATAGTCCTAGAAGAATACGAACAATATTAGAAGAAAAGATACGAAATCCTAACTGTTTAAAATGTCCCGTAGCTAGATTTTGCGGTGGTGACTGTCACCAACTAGGTTGGGAAGGAGATATATGTGGAGCACCGAAAAGCTTGATGCTTGAATTAGCAGAAAATGTCTAGGAGATAAAGATGGCAATATCAGACCCTATTACAGAGAACCCTGTAATTACGAAATATAAAGAATTAGTAGCTACTAGAATTAATAATCAAATTGTATATCATGACGGTAACTTACCGGATTCCAAATTTGCTCACCAATTTGCGGGCAATCAAGGAGGAATTTCCACAACTCCTGATTTAATAGACGCTCCTATCACCGCTCAAGATATGTACAACGTTCTTTTGAAAGATGTTAATAGATTTACTAGGATTAGAAGATTTAGTGCTTCAATAAACATATCTGGTGCAGGAGGTGGAGGACTTACACCTAATCTAAACCAATCAGGAGCTCAAACAGATAGAAGAACACAAGCAACAGAAAATATGAATTTTAGCTGTGAGTGGGTAACAGCATTTCCAGATACAACATTGAGAAATGATTTCAAACAAAAGTGGGGTCGTTTTGGAGTAGATGATCTTACAGCAGCAACACAACTTTGCGAAGATGCCAAAGTTAAGTCTGCTGTCGCAAATAGAGCAGGATCTATTGTTGCGACAGCCAGAAGTGTTTCTAATCAAGTAGGAATTTTAAGTTCTAGACATAGATTTGATCTTGATTCATCAGACGTTACAAATAATTTATCTGCTGGGCAAGTTATTGACGATGCAGCACTTGAGGTTTTATTTAATGCATTATATAATGCTTGGTCAGCTAAAGCTATAAGTGGTTCACCTGTGTCATTCTCTATGACAATGTGTCACTCTAACTGTCATTCTAATTGCCATGCATCAAGAGGTAGGAGATAAAAATATTATGAGTGAAATGAATTTAGTGAAGGCTCCATTAGAGATTGGGGATCTACAATTATATTTTGAAAACAAAGATATTAAGTTTTTAATTGATTATGAAGGATCGACTTTAAAAGGAGAAGAACTTTTAGTATATTTGAGTAACTTAGAATTGCCGTGCGATTTAAAAATTGACGATGATACTACTATGGCAGAATTAGGAAAAATATATTTAAAGTTTGAGAAAATAATTGATATTCCTATATTAGAAAAATTTATTATTGATGCCTTGTTTGGACATAGGCGAATTCTATTCGGTAACTCTCAATATATGAGTCTTGAAAATTTACTTTCTTTTGTTCAGGAAAATGAAGAACAGTTAGAAGCGTGGTGCGATAAGTTAGATTCCTTGACGCTCTATAATTTATATACAATTGACCAAGAACAAATGAAAGACTTTGTAAAATCTCATATAGAAGATGATACAGATAGTATTAGAGGAATCAATTTTGTAAGCATTTTAAAAAATGAAAATTTTTATTATTATTATAATTCACTAGATGATTCCAAAAAATTGAAATATTATTCAAAATATTTTAATGACTATATGTTTGCTGGAAAAGGACTATTCGATTTTTGGGCAGTTAAAGAAAATCCATTATTTGTATTATCCTGGGGTCTTCTAGAGGACACGACTGTTGGAACTGAGTGACTTTATATTAAGAGATAAGCGGGATTCTCAGCAAGAATATACCATACACTTATTCGAATTTTGCAATCTAAATTGTCCGTTCTGCTGGCAAGACCACAATAATATTGTGGGTATTAATACAGTATTAGATAAATTAGAACCCGTTGATAAATTTTTAAAAACTGAAATGCGTAAAAGCGTTGTATTTAATATAATGGGCGGTGAGATATTTGCAGATGAGATATTTAATGTATCATTATTAAATGATTACATTGCTCTTGCTAAAGGCATAAAAGAACTTGGAAAAAAATATAATAAGAGAACAGAGATAAACTGGGTAACTAATCTTGTCATAAGTAAGCGCGATCAGATAGAAACTTTACTTCAGAATTGCCGTGATCTTAATATGAAAAGCAAACTAGTAACTTCATTTGATCCTGCGGGTAGATTTAATAAACCAAATCTTCAAATCTTTTTAGATAATATAGAATATTTCAAAAATGAACTAGATGGCATAGGAATACTTTTAACAAAGCCTAATATCAAATACTGGTTAAAAGAGACTGAAGGAGTATTAAAGCAACTATATGATGATGGAATATATCTGTACGCAGACTACTATATGCCGGACTGTCAAGCGAAACGAAGCGCACCTTCTGACCAAGATATGCTTGATATATTTAAACATTTCATCAATAACTATCCGAAGATTGATCCTATTAGGTCATGGATAGAGAATGAAACAAATGTTGTTAGCTGTAGATCATCTAAATTGATACTAGAAGATGGAACAATGTGTCTTTGTGGAAACCTTGTACAAGACGCAAAAGATAAAGCGATGTACAAAACAGATATACAAAAGAAAAATAATACTCCCATTGAAGCAAGTTTTATAAACAAATATAATTGTTCGACTTGTAAATATTTTAGTAGATGTACTTTGGGGTGCTTTATGGCTCACGATTACAAATATGCTGAGGAAGTATTAGATGAATGTGTCTATAAAATAACACACAGATACATTGAAGAAAGTGGATTAAGGTGAATGTTTTTACATGCAAATGTCGATATGACACCTATAAGCCAAACTAAGATAAATTATGGTTTTAAAAATTCAACTCCTGTAAAAAAGATTGATATTGATTACAATGTATGCTATAGTGTATTTGATTATGAAGTAGATAGCAGTTTGCCTCCTTGTTTACATTTTTTAGACAATTTCTTAACAAGCGAAGTTTATGTTTTTAGTTTACCACTATCAAGCAATCGTTTAAGTAAAATACCCTCTAAATCAATTCTTAAAGACTATATTTCTAATTGGATAGGATATCCTAAAACTTCAATAACTAATAACTTAGAATTGGGTTGGATAGGAATTGAAAAATCTAAGATAATTTCTAATATACAAATTAGTGGATTATATCTAAACACTTTGTCGAGAAAACAAGCAACAGATTTTTATAGACTTATGTTAAATTTTTGTCTAAAGGAAATAAAAGCAAGACCTCTCTATGTACCTTCAGCTAAAACTATAAAAGCTTTTTCAAAAAAGTTTTCAAATCATAGAGATATGAAAATTATGGAAAGTCCTTATACATCTAAGATACTAAAAGGAGCTAGTAAATGTAAGTTTACTGAGAGTATTTACGCTAATAGATACATAAATGAAGATGAAATGGAATTTTTTAGATATGATTAAAATTGGCTATTTAGATCCTAGCAGCATACCAACCAGAACTAATTTTAATTATAACTGGATGCTTTTTAAATGTTTTTATGAAGATTTTGGTAAATATCCAGATCAGGTTGAATGGGTTGAACCGCTCTATAAATGGAATGAAACTAATTTAGACGATATTTTATATTCACTACAAGATTGTGATATTGTATTGTTTACTAGTTATGTTTGGAACTATAAAATTAATAAAAAAGTTGTAGATCGTTTAAGTAAAGATACTGTAACTATTTTAGGAGGTCCTCATCAAAACTTTGAAATAGTAAGATACTACGATCATGTGGCAGATCCTACCGCTCCAGGAGAATTATTCTTACAATTCTTTATAGATATGTTTTTAGAAAATAACATCATAAAGAATAATATACCTTATTATAATAATGGACTAAAATTACCATATAAATTTGGCAGTAGTAATGTTTATAAAAGATGTGGTGAATATTTGAGAAAATGTTATAACTATTTTAATGAAAATATTGATTATTTTCAAGAAATGATTATAGTTTATGAATCGACACGAGGTTGCCCATTTAAATGCACTTATTGTGAATGGGGTGGAGGTACAGCGACTAAGACTTTGAAAAAGACTATAGATGTAATAAAAGATGAACTTGAGTTTTTAGGAACTTTTGATAATTTAAAATTAGATTTGACAGACGCGAATACCGGAATGTTAAAAAAACGCGATATCGAAATGATGCTTATTATGAAAGAAAATAATGTTCAAGTTGGTGATACTATTTCCGTTTTAAAAACATTGAAAGTTGAAGATAAAATTGATATTATAGATTTTATGATTGAAAATGAAATTACTAGTAGAACAATCAGTATCAGTGTTCAATCGATATCCAAAAAAGCGAGAGATATTGCAAAACGTATTGATCTTGAATATGATGATACTATAAAACTAATTGATCATATTAAAGATAGATGGGGTAATCTACATGATAAAGATTTATATGTTGATTTAGAATTGATATTAGGTATGCCCGGATCGACCCTAGAAGATTTTTATGATGAATTTAAACTATACTATAGATTAAGTTCTAATGTATCGAAATCTCCTGAAGGTCAGCCATGGCAGAATTTCAGAGATGGTAGATTTCCATATATGATTTTGCCTGCAACAGAGTCCGCTTCTCCGGTATATCAAAGAAAATATGGAATAAAAACTGCAAGAGTAGCTACATTTTTTGATAATAATTATCAATTTGATCCTGCAATAGATAAACCAAATTTATTATATGAAAATCATCACTATGAATACGATACTATTATAGAATGTTTTAGTTATACTTTTGAAGAATATATTGAGATGTTTATAATGAACATCTACACTCCTATTTTATTTGAGGCATTTACCAAAGAGTATATCACGTTTGAAAATATAAGTGTTGTCGCTAAAGAATTGTGGAATACACTTAACAAAATTTCAACATTTAATGTTTATAAAGAGTTAATCAAAAGAATATTTAACTCAAATGATGTTAGAAGTTTAGACAAATTTGGTGAGGGAAATTTCGATGATTTATCAATTGAAGAGGTGCTAAGAAATTTATTATATGAAAATGAAAATCTTATAAGGAAAAACTTAGATGCAGTTTGTTGAAGTCCACGATAATATTTTTAATTCTACTGAAATTGAAGAAATATTAAACGAGTTTAAATGGAAAAAATCTACAGGAATAGTAAATATATTAGATGAAATAAATCATCTTAACAAATTAGATTTAATAAAATGTTTAGTTTTAGGTAAAGGACATAAGACTCCAGTACTTGCACATGCACTTAATACAAAGTGTTACGATTTTACAACCAAAGATCATAAAATATGGGAACCTCATAACGATGCCGAAGAATGTAAAATTATAACTCTTTTATTTGTTGATATTGACACAAACGGTTGGGTAGGTGGAGAATTAGACATATATAAAAATTTAGATGTATTCGATTTTCCTAATAACAAAACAAGAATAGAACCTAAAGTTGGTAGATTAGTTTTGTTCGAAAGTTCTATGATACATGCTATACGGCCGTACTTCGGAAAAAAATCGAGAAAAACTATAAGCATAGGGTGGGAATGACATGAATTTTGATGACGGCTATATGATAGAAAGTAGACCTGATTTGTTTAAGTATGTTGACGATACGATACCAAAATTATCTTGGTATTTTCCAAAGATTCTTGAAAATTTTTTAATTAAATTATTCGAAAGACCAGAATTTAAAGACTTTGATGTTCCTTGGAATTATCATCTTCATGGTATGAAAAGAAAGATGTTAAAAACTGCAAATTTACTAGATGAAGAATATTTGCCCAAAGGAAATAATGAATTGATTTATTATTCTATATGGAATGGATCTGATACATCTTCTTACAAATGGCATAACGATTTAATAGAAGGAGCAAATGTTTTCTTTTTGATGTACTACACAAATATGAATCTAAATGAGGGTGGAGAGATTATGTTTAGAAATCTTAATCAAGATAAAAGAATAACATGCTTTCACTTACCTAAAAAATATGACGTCCTTTATGGTTCTCAAGCGAAACATTTTGAACATAGAGTTGAAACTTTGAGAGAACCTAATGTAGAAAGAATTGCAATGAATTTCGGATTTAAAGTAGATAATTCGCCATGGGAATAGATTTTTCTGATTTCGATTTCAAAAAAGGTTGTTATCACGATAACAATTCTGGTATATTTAAATATGTCGATAACACTTTACCTAAGCTGAAATTTTTCAATGTTAAAGGTTTATTCACAGGAGAACCTGGAACAATATCTTGGAACTACCATGTACATTTTATGTATTTTAGAATGAGAAAAACAGCTAAACTTCTATTTGATTACTATCTTCCATGGGAAAAGAAAATGAATTTAGTTTATCATCAAGTTTGGAATGGAGTTGAGCCTTTGTCTACTGATTGGCATCACGATACTGGTGGTGGCAACATTCAATTTAATTTGTATTATACAGATATTGATCCAAATATTGGTGGTGAAATAATGTATAGAAGTGTGAAAGAAGATAATAAAATTACATTTGCTGCTTTACCTAAAAAATATGATATAGTGATGGGAAGCTGTGGAAAAGATATGAAATTTCAACATAGAGTTGAAGGGTTTAGAACGAACAAAAAGAAAGAAAGATTAACGATGTTGTTTAGATTTAGTGTTGAGAAATCCCCTTGGACCTAATAGTTAAACCAACTGAACTATGTAACTTTAAATGTAGTTTTTGTTCTTCCTCTAAAATCACAATGGAAGACAATACAGCTATTTTGGATTTAAATAAAATATTTAAGTTCCTAAAACGTTTTCCAAATACTCAGACTATTATCGTTAATGGTGGCGATCCTTTAATGATGAAACCTAATTACTATTGGAAAATTATAGAATTTCTTGATAAGCATAATTTACCGGCAACTCTTTCTCTCACAACTAATTTATGGCCTTTCTTAATGAAGCCTCTTAAATGGAAAGAATTATTTAATCATCCAAGAGTAGGAGTGTCAACATCTTTTCAGTATGGCGGCGGCAGATTAAAAGGCGATTATAGCGACTTTACGGAAGAAGATTTTTGGAAATGTTCCGATGCTATGCTAGAGCATGTCGGATATAGACCTACTTTTATCTCTGTTATTGTAGAGGAAAATGAAGATACTGTTATTCAGACTGTAGAATTAGCGAAAAAAATGGATATAGTATGTAAAGTAAATTATGCAATGGCGTCAGGATCACAATCTGCTCCATACCAACTATCGAAAATATATGAGAGATATATCCAGATATGGAAAGCAGGACTTAGTGATTGGGAACATAACACTCAACAAATGTTAAATAGATTAAGAGATACACCCACAATATGTCCTCAGTCAAGAAACTGCGATAGTGGAATTCGAAATATTCAGCCAGAGGGTGATTACTATTCTTGTGGCTCTTTTGGAGATGATTTTGATAAACCAATAGATTTTGAGTATGAAATGAATGGAGGATTTGAAACTCCTCTTAGTAATGATTTAAGTTTGATGAGTCTTAAAAATTCATGCTTCACTTGTCCTATGTTCGAAATTTGTAATGGCTGTCGAAAAACAATCAAAGACCTAAAACAATATAACATGGTTGAAGATCATTGTAAACATATGAAATCAATGGCAAGTGATATTATTGCTCTAAATAGAATTGACAGTAAAGTTACACCTTATATTGATGAGAGACAATCTGTATGATTTATAATTTATTTCCTACTAAAATCTATATCGAAAAAATGGATATTACAGATGAAGAATCTGAAGCAATATCAGATTTATGTAATATAATAAATGAAGTTGATAAAGATAAAGCTTTATTCACTCAACATAATTTAGAGTGTTATCCTCTATTAAGAGAAGTTTATGATTTTTTTGTAAAATCTTTTTGTGAACTTTTATTGGAGTATGATGACGATGTAACTTATGAAAATATCTATGATATGATGTTATATAAAACAGGTAAGATATCATACTTAAAAGACGGAGAATTTAAATCTATAAATGTTTCGACAAATGCTGATTTAATTGCACTATTCTTTTTAAGCGATAAAAATTTAATTCTACATGATCCATCTTTTAAAAGAATTCCCATACTTAGTGATGACAGAGAATATTTAGTCGAAGGAAAGAAAGATACAATTATCGTTATTCCTGCAAATGTATGGCATGAAATTAGAACATATGATTCCGAAGATAATGGAGTTATTTTAACTATGGAAATAAATATCGACAAACTATCTAGAATGCCATAAGTCTAAAAAATGATCGTATCAATAAATCCAACTTACTTCTGCAACTTTAGATGCGACTTTTGCTATCTAACGTCTGAAGAATTAGGTAATCAGAAACAGATTTCGTTCAATAAACTAGACGAATTACTATCTCAAGTACATAATATTGAACACATTGACTTGTATGGTGGTGAAATTGGAGCAATGAAAAAATCTTATTTTTATGGACTTAAAGAAATTATTAGAAAACACTATTCTGGTATCATTAATATCAACACAAACTATTCTATGATGCATCCCGGTTTTTTTGATAATGACGTATATCTCTCGGTATCGTATGATTTTGAAGCAAGAGAAAAATCAGAATTAGTATTTCAAAATATGTTAATGAGTACTGTACCTATAGCTGTTCTTATTTTAGCTTCTCCAAAAGTATTGGCAAAAGATGTACATCAAATGATTAATATGTTGAATATGTGTTCTTCAATTACATCTGTTGAAATTAAACCATATTCAATTAACCAAGCTAATGCACATAATGTAACACACAAAGATTTTGAAGATTTTGTTATAAAGTGGCTTAAATTAAAAGACAAAATGAAGTTTGAATTTGTAAATGAAGAAAGAATTATAGAATCAATGAAAGGAAGATATAATGCATTTTCGGATGATCATATATACATCACTCCTTCTGGCAAATTTGGCGTCTTGGAATTTGACGAAGAAGATAAAGAATTCTTTCTTGAATTGGATTCTTGGGAACAATACCTCGATTGGACAAAAAAAGAAAAAGAAGAAATGGTAAGTCCTATATGTGCATCATGCATATATTTCGGAAACTGTTTAACTGAGCATTACAGATATGTTAAGGATTTAGATAATGGCTGTAACGGATATAAAGGATTATTGGACTGGTATGGAAGATTGGAAAATAGCGAGTCAAGTTTATCATTTGCTTCATAAAAATCATTCAGATGATTTGAATAGAGTAGATATAACTTGGATTGAAAATGATATAGTAGAGTGGTCTAAAAAGCACTTCAGTGAACACATTGAAGAATGGGTATATCCAGCAAAATCGTATTTTGTCGCAATATGTTATGCTTCTTGGTTATCTGAAGATTTTGATGAAAATTTCTGGAAACTTTTAAATGATGATATGTTACTTTCGGGCAATGATCCACATTTTGTAACATATGAAAATGATAAAGACACTTATGATAAAATTATAGAAGGCATAGAATTTCCGTTAAAAATGTCAGGAATGGTACCAGACGTCCGTAAATATTATAATGCTGAGTTTGAATTAGCAATAAAATAGTTATAAATAAAGATAAGCAAATCATAGTAAAGTTGAAAATATGGCTAAAAAAATAAATATATCTCTAACGGATACTGTAGGAACACTGAGACAATCGACAAATACAATGTCAGATTACGTAGGTGAACCAGATAATCTAGCTACAACTAATAAATCGGATTTAGTTCAAGCTATAAATGAGATTAACAGCAATACCGGAGCTTCTTTTATAACAAGTCGCCTAAGTTTAGCATCAGGTGGCGATGGTGGTCATACAACATTATCATACGACTCTTCTAGTGGCACATTTCAATTCAACTGTAATGCTATCGGTCCAGGTGATTTTAATACTGCTTTGCCGGCTACTATTATTGCTTCTGGAGTTTTTGCTGCAGCAAGAATCCCTGCTTTAGATGCAAGTATAATTAATTCAGGAGTCCTTAATACGGCAAGAATTCCTGCCTTAAATACTATAAGCGGCACATTGACTAGTTCGCAGATTGGTTTTAATTCTGGAAATATTCCTGAAAATACTAATTTATTTCATACAACTGCTAGGGCAAGGGCTTCAATATCAGCTGGACATAGTCATGTAGTATATAATAGTACAAGTGGTGAAATATCATTAGACTCATCTTCTGTATTATTTATAGGTCTTGCTGAATTGAAAACATATCTAAGTAATGCAGATAGCTTTGGATCATTTGTCACTACGATTAACGCCCTATAAAGAAAGAAATTTAGATGGTCAAGATATTAGATTTACCAACGTTAGACTCCGCATCTTTAACTGGCGGAACAGACTTTGTTGTTGTCACTGGACCAACTATTACTGGTGGTTACGGAACGGGCAAAGTTCTTCTAAATACTTTAAGCGATTATTACAACAATACAGGTGCCCTAAATTCTGCTGGCGTTTCAAGCTTAGTGGATTCGAACTATATTTTTAATTCTATTAATAACTCAACTACCAATAGTTTAACAAAACCTACAATAATCTCATGGAATAATATATCTAATAAGCCAAATAGCGTTGCAGGTACGGGCGTTTTAGACGCAATGAAAACTACCGATCTTAATATTGTGACTGCTGCCGCATCAGGCAGTGGAGCATTAGCGTATAATTCAGTATCAACAGAACTTACGTATACTCCTCCACTAATAACATCAAATGTGGATTCTTCTGGTGATGTTACTGAAGGTCAAAATCTTTTCTTTACAGGAGCGAGAGTTGTTGCTATTGTAGACTCATCATATGTTAATGCAAGAGTAGATACGGGAATTGATTCCGCAGCAACAATTTCATTGGTAGATTCTGCCTACGTTTTAGCTAGGTCTTCTGCTGGACTAGATTCAGCTACAATCACCGGCTCTATCACAGATACAAAATATCTAAGATCAGATGAATTAGATAATGGACATTCTTTGAGCCTTAGCCACACATTTCATGCAGTCGGCGCAATAACTTCTGATGGCGATATTACTGCTTTTAATAGTGCATCAGATAGAAAACTTAAAGAGAATATAAAAGTTATTGATAATGCTGTTGACAAGATAGCTTCTATTTCAGGATATACATTTAACTATATCGGACGTGAAGAAAAAATGTCAGGAGTAATTGCAGACGAAGTTGAGGCTGTTTTGCCAGAAGTTGTTTATGAATTTGATGGTGAATATAAAGCTGTTCGTTATGGTAATATGATGGGATTGATCATCGAAGCTATAAAAGAATTAAAGACAGATATTGACGAATTAAAAGAAAAGATTAAATAAGTGGCCTTTTCAGAGTTACCTAGCGCAGATGATAGTTCTCCAGCAAGACTTAGTTTCTCGGATATTCAAACTTCTATAGGAGGCACAAATCCTATATCATTGAGTGAGTATTATAGAGGTACGACTCTTGTTACTGACTCTGATGGTATTACACTTGACTTACCTCAAAATGGTACAATTTCATTTTCCGATATGAAATTTGGTTTTTCAAGAGATGTTACATACACATCTCCAGGAACACACACAATTCAAGTTCCTGATGATAATAGAATTGACAATATATCTTTTGTTATAATAGGTGCTTCAGGAACTTCTGGCGTCTTTCAATATAAGACTTCCAATTTTGGAGAGTTTGGTGGAAACGAAACAAGTAATACGATTTCTAGTAATACATCTCCTCAAACTCAGGCGCAAGCCCCGGCAGATGGTGTGGGAGGTGCAGCGTTAGTTTATGTGAACGATTTGCCCGTTTCACCTGGAGATGTAATTACAGTAAATGTTGGAACAAAAGCAACTGATCCTTCTGCGATCGGTTTTGGCTATACATTTGGAGGACAACCTGGTGGATCAACAACTCTTTCTATAAATGGAACAGTTATGGCAACAGCGGAAGGCGGTCAACCTGTTTTCGTGCCAACGAGTAATCCTACTACAGCAAGTCCTACAACAACTAATACCGGAGATATTAAAAAGATTCGAGGCCTACAGACGGCTTCATATAATTATTCAGCATACGTTCTGCATCCTGTCGCGAATCTTTCAACAGGTGACATTTACGGATATACTGATGATCCTAGTAGTGGCGGCACTTTAGGTGCTAGTAATGGGCAAAGTACAACTATGAGTTATCGATATCCTGTTAATAGAAGTGCTGCAACTGGCTCAGTACATTCGGATGTTACATCTAATGCAGCGAGTAGTCATATAGGCAGGGGTTCTACTGCATCTCAAGCAACTATTGCATCAGCATATAATTATAAACCAAATACTTCTTTTCCTCATCATAATAGATATTGGACAAGAAATAATCAGACTGGATTATCAGGATTCGCTAATGTAAACTTAGGCTATACGTTAGGGTTAAAATCCAATTCTGGAAATTACTTAGATGTGGGACCTCAATCATCTGGAGGTACAATTCAAAAACACTTGATAACAGATGAATTTCGAAATAGTGTATCAAATGCAATAGGTGAAGGTCAACATTTATATGGAACTACTTCCGGAGTGGAAAGTTCTTTAACATCTTCAACATTTGGCGCTGGACTTAGAGGTGCTGAAAGTGTACAAGCACACAATACCGAAATACCTGATGGTAGCGATGGAGCTGTTAGAATTCTTTTTCATAGACCAGGAAAATATGCATTTCCCTCAAATGTTCCTCCACCGATAGCTAGATTACGATATAGTGGTACAACTCCATTTGTTGAACGTTCGGTGACATTGACACCATCATCTAATACTGCAAACGAAGGTGATACGATAGTAATCGATATTGCTTTTTTAGGTGATTGGGGAAAATATGAAACCGTATCTTGGTCTACATCTGGAAATGTTACTTCTGGGGATTTAACTGGTGCTCTTTCAGGAACATTAGATAAAACTATTTCATCTTTAAGTTTTCCGGTAGTCTTAGATGGATTAACCGAAAACTATGAGACTTTCACACTAACAACTGCATCCATTTCATCTTACGGAAAAGCAGTTACAGCTGGATCAACTACTGTGACGATTCAGCCAAATTCGACTTAGGGAGACAGTAAATGGCACAATCTGAAGATATTATGATTGATCAAGGCAGCGATATTGCCATAAAATTAGAATGTTTTAACACGGACGGCTCACAAAAACAATTTAAAGTTTTAGATGCTGCTAGTGGAGGAACAATTACTCCATACACGGCAACAGGTAAAATTAAAAAAAGTTTTACAACAAGAGACTCAGATGCAATTAATTTTGAAACATCTTTTCTAAATCTGGCATATCCTAATGTATTAGAACTTAGTTTAAATAACACTGTTACAAATACTATGAAGGCAGGAAGATATGTTTATGATGTTGAAATAGCTAGTACAGATTCTGCCACTGGATCAATTATTGTAGAAAGAATTTTACAAGGTACACTTACAGTCACTCCTGGCGTAACTTAAGGAAAAAATTATGTCTGATAATGTAAAGGTCATTTCATCAAATACGATAGTTAAAAAAATTACAGTAGGCACACCAGTGCCTGTCGTTGCAGCTATCGAGGTTGTTTCCGACGTTGCTGATCTGAGAAACGTTAATGATGTAACCGCTGTTCCTGGACAACTATTAATTTATGATGAAGCTACAAAAAAATATGTTTCTGGAATAACGTTAGATAAACAAATAATAGATGGGGGAGATGGGTTTAGCTAACACAGCCTCATTTTGTTTGTATAAATAACATTGAAATCTAAATGTTAAGGTTCAGTTTTTATGCCAGCAATTATAAGAATAAAACGATCGGGCGATCTTCTAGCACCAGCAAATCTTAAAGTCGGTGAATTAGCATATAGCTATGCTTCATTATCAAAAACTCTATACATTGGTATAGGACCAGCTATCAATTCAGACGGAGATGCTGCACAAGTAGTTGCCATAGGTGGTGAAAAATTTACTGCTTTAATGAGTGTTACACCGGGAATATCATCTCCACAGCAATTTCTTCTCTTAGGTGATTCTAGAAATACAGATTACTTAAAACTACAAGAGTTAGTTGCGGATAGCGCGACGATAGGTAATTTAAATGTAGTCACAGGATATTCTCAATATTTTAATGCAGATAGTGCTTATGTCTCTCAAATAATTATTGATAGTGGATATTCAAAGTATTTAAAAGTTGATAGCGCATATGTCTCTCAACTAGTTTCTGATTCAGCACAAATCACTTATGCAAACATCGAAACGTCATATCAAACTTTAATTACTGGCCCATCTGAAATTGTAATTGATCCTGCTGGCATAGGTGATAATACAGGCAAAGTTCATATTAAAGGCGATTTACAAGTTGATGGTATTCAAACTATTATTAACTCTACTGAAGTTAGTACTAACGACAAAAATATTACTCTTGCGGATAGTGCCGTTGACAGTAGTGCCGCGAGTGGTGCTGGTATTACAATATATGGACCCGATCAAGATCCTGTTTATGGTCGCGCTTCTTTCTATTGGGATGCAACCGAAAATGAATGGGTCGCAACTAAGGGAATAAATTCTCCATATATTGATGCTGATAGTGGTAGAATTGGATCAATTAGTGGATCATTTACAAATTATGATAGCGGATATATATCTCAGTTTACGTCTGATAGCGCAAATATCCACACCATTACAGGCTCTCAAGCAGAATATACTTTTGGTATTTTTAATACAGTATCTTCAACTAACTATTATAAAACAGATGCAATAGAAAATGCTCTAATAAAAACACAGACTGATACAGAATTTGTTCAAGATGCTAATTTAGTTTTTGGTAATTATGTAAGTGCATTTTCTCCTGCTACTTCAGGATTACATATTGGCTTTGAAGATACTATGGATTCTGGCTATTACAACTTCATTGCTACAAATGAAGGTTATGTTCAAGCACAAAGTCTAAAAATTGGCGACCATAAAAATCCTAAAACACCTACTGCCAATCCTATGGCATTTTCATTTAGCGGAAATGAAAATAGAGCAGGAGATTTTTATGGCATAGAAGTAAACGATTCACAATTTATATCAACAGCATTACAAAATGTCTTTAGAAGTGATTATACAAAATTACATGCTCAGACTTTAAGTCCTACTGAAGATTCTTCAAGAGGCATTAATATAATTAGAATTGCATCTATAGAAGATAGCGATCTTGTAGAATTTAGAAAAGACGGTAGTATAAATTTTGAAGGTGATTTATTTCAAAGAGGATTACCATTTGTAGGCGGTGGCGTTTTCCGCAGAGTAAATAATGCTAATGGTATTGATGTTAATGATATAGCATATACTCCAGAAAAGTATAGTGTCGCAATTGATCCATATTCAGTGGGTGCAAAAGTTGGTATTAATACAGATAAGCCTCATTTCGATTTTGATTTTAGAGGCTCACAATTTAGCATATCAGGACAAATTACATCTCAAGCTTTAGCTGAAACTAGCACACCTTTAGATTTTCATCTACAGCCACTATCTGTTGTTTCGGGATTAACATCATTCGGAATTTCAGCGGATGATAGTGATAAATCTAGATTACTATTCGATACTAAGTCTGCCAGATTTAGAGCAGGCTATTTTTCTTATGATAAAATAGTCGATGGTAATATGGGAACATTCTCTACTGCATTTGGTAGAGATACCGTAGCAAAAGGCAGATATAGTTTTGCTTCTGGAGATTCTAGTGAAGCATACGGACATTATAGTATTGCAATGGGTAAGCAAAGTCTTGTAGATGGAGAGGCTAATCCTCTTTTATCAGAACATTCTATTGCTATCGGTAAAGAACAAAAAGTAAAATCTTCCCAAGAAGCTGTTGCCTTAGGTTCAGAAAATCAAATTTCTAATAGTAATTCCGCTATTGCTATTGGTAAAAATAATGTTATAGGTACATATAATCCAGTCGAAGATGGCTCAAAAAGTATTTCTATTGGTACTGATAATATCGTAAACGATAACTTATCAGCGGCGTTTGGTACTAATAATACTGTTGAAGGAAATCAGTCATTTGCTATAGGTTTTGGACATACTATACCTAAACCCACGTCTGGTAATGCGAATAACTTTGCATTCGGTGCCAACGCTCTATTCACAACAGAAACATCATTTTCAACTGCGATAGGAAATAGAGCAAAATTCGGAAATGCAGATGGTTCAGTGGCTATTTCTTTAGGGTTAGGTAGTACAAATCCTACAGACGCTAATTATTTTAGACCTATACAAGATAATTCTTTACTCTCTATTCAAAATGGTAACGTGTCCATTGGTACAGATTCCGATCAAGTTTCTGCAGGACTTTCTACTGGTCAAGGCAACTTACTTGTCGTTGGTGATATCATCTATGAAGGAGAGTTGTTTAAAAGAACTGAGAACGGTTTAGCAACACCATCGCCTTGGGTAGATAACGGATTTAATATTACATATAATAATACAAATGATATTAACGAACCGAAGCCCATAGGTGTTAATATATCTAATCCTAATCATCTATTCGAATTAGATGGAGATTTTTTAACTAGAGGTACTTATAAAACTACTTGGAAAACAGACACCAACTGGTTTGATTCCGCTGCCGGAACTAGTGATTTCGGAACTGCATTATTAGCATCTACAACAAGTCCCAGCATTTTTGGCTATCATACAGATGCAGCAATATTTAGGGTTGGAAAACTAAAAATAGCCGAGCAATCAAATGATTCAATGGGAGATCATTCTATTGGCATGGGATACTTTAGTAAAGTCAACGGAAAATATGCTATTGTTGCCGGAGGACATACCAATCATGCATTAGGAGATTATTCTGGTGTATTTACAGGTCAATCAAATATTGCAACAGGTTCTTATTCTACTATAATTGGTGCTGTATCTGGAGAAGTTGAGGGTAGCAAGTCACTAATAATTGGCGGCAATGCTTCAAAAGTATTAGGCAACAATAGTATATCAATAGCGACTGGTAGCGGTGCTAATCATATTAGAGGCAATAGATCAGTATTTATCGGCGAAGGTAATGTAGATTCTTCCAGAACAACTGGTGCTGGTACTACCGGTACACAAGATCGTAACTTCTTTATAGGTAGAACTAATGTTGTAGATTCTGAAGGTCTAAATGTAACAGATAATTACATTATTGGTAAAGATAATACAATAGCTACGACAAATGGCACAAGTGTTTTTCTTATAGGTAAAAATACAAAAATTTCTTCTGCTGATCAAGGCGCAGGTAATCAAATTATTTTATCTGCTCCAACTTCTACTACTAATCTAGGACAGAATGATAATACAAAAGTTGCTATAGGTAAAACAAAATCTAGAGGCTCACTTGACGTTGCTGGTGGAAATGTTTACTTTGGTCATAAATCAGGAACAATGGTTGCAGATGTAAATGCTCTTGGACAATCTATTATGAGAGCGGGCGATAGTTTTGATGTTCAAATCTTTATCAACGACCAAGACCTGAGAGACTATGCCGCAGGAGTTGATCCTACGGGCGCAACAGTAATCATTGTTCCTGACGATGTTCCTATGCCTAGTGCTACTGTCACATCAATTAAACAGTCTAATCCAGCGATTGCAATAATAAAAAATACTGGTGGCGTATTAACAACTGGAACAACTGTATCATTTTCTATACCCGGTATTGGAGAAATTCAATCATTTATTAATGACTCTACCTTTGCTCTAAGACCTGTGACTGGTGGGCTAGGAGATAGCTTTAGGATATATAATTCTACAAACACAGCATCGGTTAATACAAATAAAGGTACTACTAGGAATGGAATTACTCTTACTACCTACGATTCTTCTATATGGGGAGATCCTTCAGGAATACCTGTAGGTACTTATGTTTCTTTAAAGTCTGCGCCAGTTGCAGTAACCGCTCCAACACATTTTAAAAATTCAGTAATTATCGATAGTGATTTAATTGTAAAAGGAACTGTTTCACTACAAGACTCTATGAGAGTATCGAAAGATGTTATCATAGATGGTAACTTAGATATTACTACTGGATATATTAAAGGTGGTAACTATTTAGATATTACTAGATACGCTAAATTCGGAGATAGTTTAAATGTAGGTGGAAATATAACCGGCGGCGGCACTTTGACTATTACAGATAGTGCTACTGTAACAGGTAATATTACAACTAATAGCGATTTAGCTGTAACTGGCAAAGTCCATGTTGGTGATAGTGTAACGATTGTCGGTGATCTTACTATCGGAGGATCAGTTCGCTGGTTAGATGATACATATGATGATAGTTTCTATATTGGAAATATGTCTTTTGATAGCTATGTCTTGCGTCCAGGAAGTCAAATTTTTGATGCTCTTTGGACCTCATTTGATACAGATTATGTTCAACAGAGAACAGATTCGGAAAATAACTGGCAAGTATATCCAGACGCACTTGTGTATAATCCAAATGATGGATTTAAAGCAGTCACAATTAATCAAGGAAATGACGATGCTTGGACTGGGTGGAATCCAACACTGAATGGTGGAGGAGACAATGCTTATTCTCATCCTTTGAGTAAAACTGGCGTTACTCCTGATTATCCTTCGGACGATAATGCATTAACATTAGCTTCTTGGAATAATAGAGGTCAATTTAGTGGTGATGGAGATTCTGTTGCTCTTGATGTTAGAGGCAGAGTTAATATTAGACAAAACCCTGGCTTAGATGATTTTGTTTCTAAGCCTCCACTTTTAGTTAATGGAGCCGGTTGGCCCAACGCATCTTGGATAAGAAAGCCAGGACATATTGATAACGAATATATTCGCGCTCAGATGGATGCTGATTTTATTCGTAGTTTCATCGACTCAGCATTTGTAATTAGTATTTGGGATTCAGATTATTATTGGAAACATGATAGTTTTAATGCTGTTTATATTGGTGTTCCAGATCAGCTATACGGAAGCGATGCTGATACCGTAAATCCACTTTATTATAATGGCAATCTAAAAGTTGCTATTAATAGAACTGGTAGAAGCGCAAAATATAATTTAGATGTTGTAGGTAATGCAAGATTTACAGACTCTATGCAATTTGACGGTATTGTAGTTTCTGAAAAAAATATTAACGCCAAAAAACAAGTTAAAATTGGTTCTTACATAGGCTTTGATAATGTAGGTTATATAGATGAAAGTAAATTAACGACAGATAAAGGTCTTTATGTTGGTGATAGTACTCACCTCAGATTAGGTCTTACTGTTTTAGGTCACGATAATATATTAGATTCAGTTAAGACATTTACATTTGATGACGCATATTTGCAGATAAAAGAATCTAATAATTATAATACTGCGACTATATCAAATAAGTTGGGATCAGATATTCCCACAGATGATAGCCATGCAGAATTTGTATTCAGTAATGACATTGACTATGAATTGCTGAGAGTTCTTAGAACAGATCAAGCCGGAGTTACAACTCAGCTTGTCAGAGGAACACATTATGATTCATTAGGAAATACTGCACTATTCGATTCAGATTTATATAGTGTAGGTGGAGCATTTAATGCATTAAAAGCTACTCAGTCAAATAAAGTATATATTCATGAAACCGCTCTTGCATCTACAGACTTAAATCTGGGAATATCTGATAGATATATTGCTCAAGACAGTAACGGAATTGCTAACATCATTATCGGTGCAGTCAAGACTGTAAATGCTGGTGGAAATATTGTTTACGATAGTTTCAATATATTAGATGATGGTGGCGATTCACTTTCAATAAAATATCATTTAGCTGTTCTAAACGTAATTGATCCTGTTGTTATATTGCAAGATAGTTTAGGTGTCTTTAAAGGTCAACTTGTAAAAGATGCAGACTTTACACTTATAGATTCACACCAAATTAGAATTAATAAAGACCTGAAGATTTTACCAGGACTTGTTCACTCTAATGAAGATAATTCAGTAACAGATTCAGCGCATATCGAATTTGGCGATAAGTTTGTTATTAGTGATTTCTCTCCTCATATTGTGAGTAAATCAAATATTGTTGGCGTTACTAATCTTTATGGTCATGTTAATCTAGGCACACAAGCGATGGCAAATTCTGCCTATCCTGGATATAATCATACAGGAAGTAGACTTACTACACATGATAGTTTTGTTGTAAAAGGTGGTATGCTCTTTGAAAGTGATGGTGCTGGCGGAGAAGGCAGAGTACAGTACAACACTAATTTTCATGTCGATTCAGAAAAGACGGTTTTCTTTGGACCACAAATTTCTACATCCACAACGACTATAACTACGCCTGCATTTTCAACATCTGGAGTAGCAGATGTAACAGGACATTATACAGATATAGTTCCTGCAGTAACTAATACAGTTATAGAAAAAGCGCAATTGGGCATGGATTCACATGTTGTAAATGTACTTTCTCTTATGGATAGTGTTTCTATTAAACAACTATGGATGGCACCACAGGGCAACATTTTCTTTGGTCCATATAGAAGTCGTGCTGTACTAAAACAAGATAGTGATGGACTTGGTACACTATTAGGAAAAATAGAATCTGACGGTAGTTATATTGGCACTGTCACTGGCATTGAGCATACATATGACTCTTCCTTTAGACTTACGTTAGATTCTCATATTGTTGAGATTATTGAAAATCCTCCAGTGCCTTCTTTGACATATCAAAAACCAGTCACATTTACAAAAACTAGCAATTACGGCGGCGATGTATTTGTAGACTCAGAAGCTGGATTTCACGTAAGCACGCCAATTTATTACTACCGATATGAAAGTGATGGAACAGGGGCTGGCATTTTAAATACCTGGGGACCTTCTCCATTGGGTTCAAATGTTTATCCTGCAGATCAAAAATATCTCAAATTTCAAAAGCTACAATTAGAAAACTTTCAAACATATATTAGTTCAAACAGTGACGTTCAAAACGTAGTTTATAAAATTGAATCTGATGGTTCTCCAGTATTTGGTGGATCACCTATCTCAGCTACACCAAATGGCATTTTGCACCATGTTCTTAATGCCGACGGTAGTAGAAAGATTAAACAGCTTGCTCTAGATTCTCATATTGTTAGAATTGTAGATTCTGATTATATAGGAGAAAGACTCAATAGTCCTTGGAATTACCTAACTACTACAGACGGTGTATCACCTAGAATATATCACGATGAAGGTGCGGCTATTATTGTTGGTGACCGTACACTTCTAGCATCTGACGATCATAAAACTAAATTTATCATAGACTCTGGAAATGCAGTGTTTATGAGCAATCAAGTATTAGATGACTCAGTGAATGCTCTAAGTGTGGGTACTGTACCATCTCTAGGCGACAAAACTAGAATGATGTGGGTGCCGACAAGAGGTGCTTTCAGAGCAGGTGCTCTAACAGGAACAGCACCAAACGGAGTTAGCATTGCCCAAGCAGACTTATGGAATGATAGTCATATTGGTTATCTATCTGTTGGTATCGGCACAAACACAAATGCAAGCCATTATTCAACTGCACTTGGTTACGGCGCAATTGCTGGACTAACAAAAGATTCTTCAGGTACAAATTCTAGAACACATACTGGTTTCCATAATACATATAATGCAGTATCTATAGGACATACCGTTAGAAGTCTTAGTAATAATTCGATTGCTATTGGTAAAGCTATTGACAACCAAATGGTTATAGCGCAGTCTCCAGGATCTACCGGAAATGCCTGGACTGATAGTAATATGATATCTATCGGATACAATATTGCTAATACTAGATCCAGAAGCACCCTTCTAGGTGCTGATCTAGTGGCAAAAGCTGAAGATACTGTTCTTATAGGTCGTGATATAATACTAAACAATAGTGGACATACTAGAGCAAGAAACGTTACTGCTATAGGTAAAGGTATTAGTACTCCTTCTGGAGCAGGAAGATCCAAAAATACATTATATGTTGGACACGAAATATCTAATGGAGCGACAAGTAACACTGGTAATAATACTTTCATAGGTAAAGATTTAACAATATCAGGAAATACTCATAGTTCTTTCGCTATTGGTAGAAATATTACACTTGCAGGCACAACTTCAGCTGGCATGATAGGCTCAGATATTACTAAAAGTGGCTCAGGTACTGGTACGCTAATTGGTTTTAACGGCGCAGTTAGTAAATCTGGTCTTGCTATAGGTAGATCAGTTTCTTCTGATGCAGGTGTTGCGATTGGTAAAAATGTTGCGTCTACTCATTCATCTGGATCTTCTGGTGTTGCGATTGGTTTTAATGTTAGTGCGGGCCAAAATGCTATTGGTATAGGATTTAGCTTACTGTCGGTAGCTAAAAATTCTACAAATGTTGGTAGAGCTAATATCACTGCAAGAGATGCAGTTTCTCTTGGAAGAGATAATAATTCAGGCTCAAGATATGACGTTACAATCGGTAAAGGAAATGTTACTAGCGGTAGCAATAGTCCATCTATAGCCATGGGTATTAATTCAGTAGCAACAGGACAAACATCTGTTGCGATTGGTCATACAACTAAGTCGCGAGGCAAAAATTCTTTAACTATTGGTAAATCTAATGATACGACTAGTCAAGAATCGATACTTATTGGTGTAAGTAACACGCAATCTCCTAGAACTGTTGTTGTAGGATATTCAAATACTGGTGCTGGATCACATTCTGGTTCAAATAAAAATGATTATGAAATTGTCGTAGGATCATATAACACGGGTAACTCAAGAGCAAATATTTTTGGTACATATAATACTAACAATACTAGAGTTTCAATTTATGGTTCCGAGAATAATAATGCAGCGACTGGATCAGGTAATGATGCTAAAAATGCTTTAATATATGGTAGAGATAATACAATTACTGAAAATAATGGTATTGTTTATGGCTCAGGAAATGAAGTATCTAATAATGCTATAGGCTTTGGTAGAAATGAGGAAGTCACTGCACAGGGTCTTTCATTTGGTACAGGAAATGCTGTAAACTATAATACTGTAAAAACTCCTAACAGAACAATAAGTTCTAAATCTATTGCATTTGGTAGAGATAATGATGTTGATAGAGAAGGCATTGCATTTGGTAGAGATAATACCGCTGACAATAACGGTATAGCATTCGGCAGATCAAGTATAGCAGACTCTTCAGGAATTGCTCTAGGAACAGGAGTTACAGGAAGTGGTGCTGGCGCACTAGCACTCGGTAGCGTTATAACTGTTGGAGGACCCAATACATCTTCAGCACTCAATAGTGTCGGTATTGGTTTGGGAACAGCTTCAAAATCAGTAACTCATGATAACATCTTGTCTATTCAAGGTGGCCAAACTATTATAAGTATTAGTCCATACGATTCAGTGCATTCTATTCCTGCTACAAAAACTCTTAATAGTAGTAATCAAGTAGTAACTGCACCTAACGTCACTGGAAGAGTCAGTGTACCTTATGCATTAGAAGTTAATGGTGATATTAACGTCACTGAAGATTATTATATGCAGGGTATGAGGATGTATAATTACATCCGACAAGTCGCTGCTGATTCTGATTGGATCTTAGATGCTGCCGATTCTGATTATGTAAAGACTGTTGTTACTCAGGAATATTTAAGAGCAACACAAACAGCAGATGAATTTTTCCATAATCATACAGAAGGTCCAGGAGGCAATCTGTATTATAATGGAACTGGTATTGTTGGAATAGGACTTCAGCATACTTTAACATCTAACACTCCAGGTTATAATAGATATAACGCCGCTGCCGGAGGTATTCCTGATACTCCAGTAGTCGATTATAAATTAGATGTTGCAGGTAACGTCAATTTAGAAGGACTAACGTATCACGGCGATGTTATTCTGCCTCTAGTCCAAGACGATGCTGTATATCTAAATCATTATCAAAATCTTTATACAATTAATATTGATGAAGAATCTGCTTCTTTATGGTTTGATTCATTTTATGTTAATGAAAGAGCGAAGTTTGGTATAGGTAATAATAATTACGACTCTTTTGCAGTTATGGATTTGATCGATACTTTCTATATTGATAACAATATTACAAAAGTTTGGCCAGACTCAGCATATGTATTTACGTCCGTAGATAGTCTTGCTACAGATGAATACATTGCATTTAGACCTAGAATACCTATTCCTCAGTATGGAGATTTTCCGAGCATTCCTATTGGATCAAGACTAGGTCAAGCACAATATATTAACCCTGTCGCTGCATTTGAGCCTTTATTTGGTACAAGAGTTGGTATTGGTACAGTAAAATATAATGGTACAAGCTATGGTACTGAAGCAAGTCAAGCACTACAAAATACAGAAGCAGTTCAAGCATTCGGTAACACTCCTGGTTATGACAATTCAGGACTTGCAGTAGCGGGTAAAGTAGTCATTCACGGACCTAATGATCCTTCACTTACTGGCATTCCATCACAACCAGCACTTCAAATTTTCAACGGACATATCTCTATTGACGGTGTTCCCTTAGATTTGTCAAAAACATTTGCAAATGATGGAACATACACAACATATCAATTTACCGATTTTATAGGTGTAGGCAAAACTACACCTACACATCACATTGATGTAAACGGTCGTATTAATGCAGATAGCGGCTTGTATATTGCTGGACAAAATATATTTCAGTTATTAGATTCTGATTTTGTTCAAAGTGCTGTAACCTTTAGTTATCTTAAAGATTTTGCTGGAGTAGATAGTAGTTATATTCAATCTGCAATTGATAGTGCTTATATGACGTTTGTGATCAATGAACCTTATATCAAAGAAATTGTAGATAGTGCTTACATACAAGGTATTGTAGATAGTGCTTACATTTTCAGTGTTGCAGATAGTGGATATATTCAAAGTGTTGTAGATAGTGCTTATATATTAAGTGCAGCGGACAGTGATTATGTATTAAGTGTCGTGGACAGTGATTATGTATTAAGTGCTGCAAATAGTGATTACATTCTAAGCATTGCGGATAGCGGACATATCCTTAGTGCTGCGGATAGTAATTACATTATAAGCGCACTTCAAGCAACCAATAGTATTATTCCAGCAACAACTGAAGTTTATGATATTGGTAGTTCAACTCATAGATTTAAAGATTTATTCCTGAGTGGAACAACAATTAATCTTGGTGGCACCTTAATTAAATCAACAGCTTCTGGAATTAGTGTGACAGATTCTGATGGAATAGCAAGTAGAGTTATAGGTGTAGACTCTAATGCGGTATTACAATTTGTAGATTCTAGTTACGTTAGAGCGAGAGCGGATAGCGGATATATACAGAGTATTGCAGATAGTGCTTACATTTTCAGTGTTGCGGATAGCGGATATATTAGCGGTATAATTGATTCCTCATATGTCAGTTCAAGAGTTACAATTTCGGATAATCGAATTACTTCTGTAATTACAGATTCTTATATAGCAACATCAACTGGAATAGGACTAACAGCCGTTGATTTTGGACAAAATAATATATTATACAATAATACGTTTACAACAGCAACATTACCAAACGCTATAACATATAAAGGCATGGTAGTATTTGATGCTACAGCAAACTTACCAAAAATTGCTGTAGGCGGATCATGGGACGAATTAGCGAGAGCAACAGATATTAGATCGATTGCAGATAGTGCAGCCGCAGCGATAGTTGCATCTGCTCCAGCTGTTTTAGATACTTTGAATGAATTAGCCCAAGCTTTAGGTAACGATGCTGATTTCTCAACTACAATTACAACTAGCATTGCTGAAAAATTACCATTAGCTGGCGGAACTTTGACTGGCGATCTTGATGTTGGTTCGAATAAAATTCTATATTCAAATGTTTATGCTACTGAAGGTGATCTTCCATCAGCAAGTACATATCATGGCATGTTCGCGCACGTTCATGGAACTGGTAAAGGTTATTTTGCACACGCAGGTAATTGGATTCAACTAGTTAGTGCAAATGATATTGATAGTGCTTACATCAATGCAAGAGTTGTAATTCCACCGGCATTCGATAGCGCAGACGTTGTAGGAATTGTTGATAGTGCTTATATTGCGTCAAGAGTTGAAGCTGGTACAGATAGTGCAGCAATCTTGGGTATGATAGATAGTGCTTATATTTCAGCTAGAGTTGAAGCTGGTACAGATAGTGCAGCAATCTTGGGTATGATAGATAGTGCTTATATTTCAGCTAGAGTTTCCGGCGGCGGTGGCAGCGGTGAAGTAGATAGTGCATTTATTTCATCTGTCGCTGCATCCACACTTTCAACTGGATTTGCAGTTTACAAATATAGCGCAACAGCAGGACAAACAGTGTTCTCTGGCAATGATCTGTATAGTAATACTCTATCATTTATGACTGTAGATAATTCACCTATCGTTTACCTGAACGGTGCATTATTAAGATACGGAGATGATTATACAACTGGTGGAACTACAACAACAGTAACTTTAACAAGTGCCGCAAGCCTTGGTGATGAAATTACTATCATGGCATTTAATAATGTTAGTGGTTCTGTGGTATATAATACCACAACTATTAATTCATATACTAAACCACACTTTACTAATTACAAGTTTGAAGCAGATAGCGGTTCTACAACATTCTCAGGTAATGACGTTAACGGAATATCATTAGCGTTTGATTCAGATAGAATTCAAGTATTTAATAATGGTATCAGACTTGTAAATAATGCAGATTATACAGCAGATCCAGTAACAAACGTAATTACAACAACTTACGGATTAGATTCTGGTGATGAACTTATAATCAACGCTCTAACATATAGTGATGTTTTATTTAATGCCGGATTACTTGATAGTGCTGATATTAGATCAATTGCAGCCTCAGGTGTTGCCATATCCGATTTACCTCCAACATCACCTTCGCCCGGTCAAATGTGGTTTGATCCAGAGTTTTTAGAAACTTATGTATATTATACAGACGATGATACATCACAATGGGTAAAAGCAAACCCATCGGGCTTTGGCGCTAATTTCGATAGTAATGTATTTAATCTAATCGACAGTGCTTATATTTCAGCTAGAGTTTCGGGCGGTTCTGGCGCAGATAGTGCAGCGATTATAGGATTAGTTGATAGTGCTTATATTTCGGCTAGAGTTTCGGGCGGTTCTGGCGCAGATAGTGCAGCGATTATAGGATTAGTTGATAGTGCATACGTTGCAGCAAGAACACCAGCATCCACTTCTCCAAATAGTTGGTCTGAAGTAACAAGTACAATAACAGCGACCGCCGGTCAAAGACTTATTCTTGATACTTCAACATCAATAGTTGTAAATCTTCCAGCATCACCAACATTAGGAGATGAGATTAGAATTATAGATGGAACTGGAACAGCAGCAACTAATAACATCACTATAAATAGAAATGGTAATAAGATTGAAGCAAATGATTCTGATTTAACAATTGACGTTAATAGGGCAGCTTTTGGACTTGTATATTATAATGCTGCTAATGGGTGGCTATTTACGGAGAAATAAATGACATTTTATGTTTATGATAGTGTTGCTCAATTAACTAGCGTAGGATCAATTGAAGATGATATTGCTTATGTAAAATCGGATCGAAGTTTCTATCAGTTTTTTAATTTTAGTCTTATAACAGAATATTCTTATGAATTTTCTGGTGCGGATAAGATATTAAAAGGTACTGCATTTTCTGGTTTGCCGGGAGATTCTTTTACTTTAGACTTTTGGATAAAAAAGTCTAAAAATTCTAATAGTAATGTATTCAATTCTTTTATAACTAGAAGTTCTTCTATTACAGATGAAAAATTACACAACATTACTACAGTAGGTTCTCCGACTGCAGTAGAAACGAATTATTATGAAAGCGATCAATCGTCAATATATTTTCCAGATGATGCTGATTTAATTTTAATCAATGATTGCTTTGATAGTTTACCAACATTCGCTCCACATTCATTTGAATATGCTTACTTTAAAAATGGTTCAAACAAAGATGTTACTATGTCAATATATGATAATAGTAACACAAATTCTCTTATTATTGATCGGGATGGATTTATTACTAATGGATCAGCATACACGTTTGACGCTGGAGAAAAATCTATAGATGATAATTCATGGACACATAATGCGTTAGTATTCGATGGATTTGACCATAAATTTTATAAGAATGGGCAACTTTTACCGTCAACTAGAACTACAGATATATTTGATTCTGGAAATATTAACTTAGCTGATATCGACATACAAAAAGATGCCTCATTTTCATTTAAAACAATATTTTCTACAGCTTCGGATAGTTCTACAGTTTTAAATATAGGTGGCGCTTCTAATAATTTAAAACTAAAATCCACGAATTTTGGCCAAAATTTAATACTTACCTTGGGTTCAAATACCGATCCTTTGAGTATTAACTACAACTCTTTATCAAATCACACGGACTCTCACGTAGTATCTCTTGATGTGAGAATTAATCCAGGTAGAATTAGACTTTGGATGGATAGTGAGTTTGTCGGATTTGATTCACAATCAACTCCTTTACTTAATGATAGATGGACTACAGCAAATTTTAGTCCGTTAGTAGAATATACTAATAGTTATCAAGGAACGCTTTTTAGATCACCCACAATGCTAACGTCCGAAACTGGAAATAGAACTGATGGCGCTCAGTTTTATAGTCGGACTATGTTTAGCGAAGAAACATTGAAAGATAATGCTGACGGCACTTTTGACTATTATTATCTTTATGGAGCTGTGAAAAAAATGCATCCAAAGCCATTTAGTCTATATAGTTCATGGGGATCATTTGGACTATTAAAGGGATGGCATCATCAGAGTTGGTCAAGACATAAAAGCTGGGCTACTTTTTTAGGGTATCAAGAGTATCAGGTAGGAAGTAATTTTTTCTCATTTGAAGATTTGGATATAAGATGGAAACCTTCGGGCGCTCCTCATTCTAAAGAAGATAAGGTTTATTATTTTGAGTTCGAAAATAATAAATTTGCTCAAATGAGTAATAATAAAAATTTAAATTTAATAGGAATTTTAACAGACAAAATTAATACTCAATCAAGTACTAGCGGCAATCGTTATTACAATCCGACTCATTTCATGATGGATAAAACAGATCATCCTACAAAGAATCATGGTGGATATCAGATGAGTTTAGGCGACGGTGTAAAAAGAAGCAATTCTCTTTGGGCAAATAATGTTAAAAGTGATATTGCGAATGATACAAAACCTTTTATACTAGGCGGCCAAAGTTCTTTAGACAAATCTACTAGTATTGAATTCATGATTTCTGAACCTGATCAAAGAGTTTTTTATTTTCAAAAAGGAGTTTTTAAAGGAAGTACTCCTTTTCCTACGTCAAACACAAGCGGATTTTTGAGAATTATTTTTCAAAAAGAGTGGTACAAACACGGCAGTAGTCGTAATCATAGTTACGACAGTAGGGCTAATAGGTATAGTTATTATAGCTATGGTACTTCTTTTTATGCTTCTTATTGGGGAACAAACGTCAATAAAGTGAAACTTAGAATTTCTCCGAATACTTGGCAATATAATCCTAATGATACTTTGATAAAGATGGCGGGTAGTTCGGTTATGAAAGACTTAGGATCTTATGGCACACATAAATTCTTAGATTCTTGGAGTGGTAACTTACTATCTGATATTAAATATAACAGGCAACTCTTTTTAGACAAATCTGCTGGAGATACAATTTCAATCTCTCTTGGTGGTAATAATCATTTACCCACAAGTAAAAGTAATAAAAGATACATTCAAGGATTTAATGCAAGTAAGAGTGAGAAACATGGAAATATAGGGACGTCTGTTATTTCGGATTCTTTTACAAAAATAAATGTATTAGCGAAATCTTCAGGTGGAACTATTTTGTCTTACAATACAGACGGTACTTTTATTACAAATAATGGTACAAATAGAAGTGTTGACAATTTGTTGCCCGTAGACTTAGGACTTCAGACTTGGAAATTTTTATCTTTTAGTTATTGCGATACTGATGGTGGCACTTTTGATCTATTCGTTGATGGTATAAAAAATTCAACTCATACTAATTTAGGTCTTTCAATATCCGATTTAAAATTATCTACATTTGAGATAGGTAACAAAGATAGTTGGAATATTACTACAGCCACATATGACAATTCTTTCGGAAATTTCGATCTACATGGACTTCGTTTACAAAATATAGCAAGGCCGTATAATCAAGCAAACTTTAATAATCCTACTCAAGCATATTTGGAGGACGCTAACACTTTACTTCTTACAGCAAATGACAATGATGCAGCAATTTCCGCTGTAGATGTTAGCCCATATTCTGCAGACGAGTTTATATGGAAAAAAGTTAATCAATTACCGATAATTGCTGACAGTATTCCTAGAACTTTATTAAGTACTATCCCTGGAATTCTTAGTGATCACGTAGGAATTAACAATACATTATCTTCTTTCGACTTTGATTCTTCTTACAGAACACAAGCTGGAGATTCTTTTAGTAGGTCTAGCCACTTAGTAAGTTTAAAAGATTCCGATGATGCTGGAAATAAAATCGATTGGAATTATAATATTGTAAGATATTCTAATCCTATATTACAGACAGCACACGATAGTTTTTATAGACAATTCTATGTAAAAGCATATGATCTATCTGAATCTAATGTTGATAAAGAATGTTATATAAATTTTATAGGCAAACACGTAGACTCTGGAAATACATATCCTACTATTAATAGCAGATATCGAACCAATGATAGTTTTTCCTCAAATTTAAGAATTACAATGTCATATTCTGGTGATTTTGGATTACAAGTTTCCGACGTTAGCGATCATCAACTTTATAGATATATAACTTTAGATAGCGTTCCATCAAGTTTCGATTCTTCCACTTTCATATTTGATGCAGTAGGAGATAACTAATGCCCACACAAGACCACGTTTATTGGGATTCTGTAAGTTTTAAATTTTTAAAATATGTAGATAATTCTTATATTACCATAGGCGCAGTAAATGATTTAGTTGATAGTGTGCGAGATACTAATGGACTTTTCAGTTTACATTTTAGAGATAGTTTTGATGTTTCTGTGGACGCACATTCGCCTATTGTATCTCTAGGAAATTTAGATTCTGACAATAATAATATTACATGGACTTTGACTTTAAAAAATAGTTCTCTCCCAGCCATTTCAGGTGCAAAATTTACAGCATCTAAAATAGTTGCTGGTGGACCTGGAATATTTACAATAAGTCCTTCATTGGATTTAACTGATTCCGAAACAGTTAGATTGACTTCACAAACACCAGATTTGTATGAGATTGAAGGTAAAATATCCTCATCTACATCAAATGTTCCAAGAATTAGTGGAATTGATTCATATGATTTTAATTCTTTTACAGCATTATTAGAATGGGATCCATATCAAATAAATGTAGTAGATGCAAATTTTGAAGAAGGATTATCGCTCTTAGCTTTAGGAGCCCCTGATGTAAAATTCAAAAAAAGTTCTAAGTTTATCGTTGATACTCAAGCACAAGATTTTCTTTTCGATAGTTTAGGAAATAATTTATATGTAGCGGCAAATAGCGCAACAATAAAAACCATCAATCAATATCCTATTAGTTCATTTGCTGTAGAAAATGCTTCTGCATCTACAGTTTCTATAGGAAACCTTTCTTTGTCGCCCACTTTAGGTTATTTTGATGGAAAATCAACAAATTCTAGTTATATAAGTGGAATAGAAATAAATGATTCTGAAAATAAATTACTTATAGGCGATAGAGGTCATAATAGAATATATCAATATGATATGGACTCTCCTGGTATGGTATCTTCAGCTAAATTTGTTACTGATTATATAGAAGATATTAAGATCACAGAAACTACTCCTTATCGCAGTACAAATATGAGAGATTTTACTTTAAGTATTGGACCGTATTATTGGAGGTTTCCATACTATAGAATTCCTTTTTGGAGTAGTAGTACTCCAGTTTGGGATAGAACTTTTGACACATATATTAGTAAAGATGGAAAACACTATTACACTATGGATGCAGAAAAAATTAGTCAATGGACTTTATCTAAAGCTAATGATATTTCATCTGCCGTATATGTTAGAGATATGCCTATTTTAACTACTTCATCATACTGGGATAATAATACTGTAAATACATTTTATAGATATTGGCGGCAAAAAGCTGGGATACGAGATATACACACTACTTCTAGAAGAACGCATGTTATATCTAAATCAGGTACTTGGAATGGTAATCCTACAGATATAACTGAAAGAGCGGGATATCCACACATTGTAAAAACAGGACAACATCCTATATATTTTTACATAGTGTATTATGTACAATCAACCAAGTTTATTCATACTACATTTCCTCAATGTTTTACTATGAGTGATGACGGTACAAAGCTTTTTATTACTTGGGGAATTGCTTATAGTAGAGGTTATATCACAACATACGATTTAACGATTCCATTTGACATATCTACAGCTTCAGAATTAGAAACTGTGGAACATGCGATAGGTTCAAAAACTTCTAGTGCATATGATGTTACTCAACCTAAAATAGAAGGCGTGCAGTCAATTCAATTTAATAGTAGCGGAGATAAAGTAACTTTGTGGGATAATAATACCCAAAGAGCATATCAATACAATGTACCTACTGCATACACTCTTTCTTCTATTAGTATGCCGGATAATTTTTTAGATACTGTTCTTGATCCTGTGGAATCCATTTCTCCAATAATATCTATGACACCTATAGCAAAATACTTTAGGTTTAATAATAACGGAACAAAATTTTATGTCTCTAATGATCTAACTATGAAACAGTACTCTATGTCTACAGCATATGATTTAGGGACTGCAGTATTCGATACTGAATATGCTTCATTAAATACTAATAGTTATGGAAATTTTAATTTAAATGATAGTGAAAATAAAATATTCAGTGCTGAAGAATATAAAATAACTCAATATTCTTTAACAGCTTCTTCCTCGGCAAATAACGATAGTGCAGATTTATCTTCTAGATATCTTAGTGTTAATACTATTAAATTTAAAGATTTAGATAGTGCAGTTCCTAGTAACTCTTTGACAGACGTTATTTTAAATTCTCAAGGCACTAAAATGTACGTTTCTGAAAATAATAATGACAATATTCATCTATATCTTCTTTCGGATTCAAATATAGTTTCTAGTGCAGTCTATGAATCTACCTTTACGGCAACATCAAGTGCTAGTTTACAGGGAATATATCTTACTCCAACGGAAGATAAAATCTTAGGAATAGATTTAGCCGGATTCATTAGAGAATATGATATACATGAATCATATTTTGCACAAACTTCATGGAATACTAACGAGTTTAAAGTGACAGGCAATTTCGTATCTGATACTACAGATATTAAATTTCATCCAGATGGAAGCAAATTTGTGACATTGGGTAAAAGTGGTGGAGATTATTCATTCGATCTATATACAACTAAGAATAATTTCATTATCAAACCTATATAAATAACACTAAAGAACATCTAATGAGGAAATCTAATGTCTGCTAATCATCCCAGTACAAGAGACCAATTGATCGAATATTGTCTGAGAAAGTTAGGTCAGCCAGTCATTGAGGTTAATGTTGCTCAAGAACAATTAGAAGATAGAATCGATGACGCTTTAGCATATTTTCAAGAGTTTAATTCAGATGCTACTCTTAGAACTTTTCTAAAACATTTAGTTACATCAACGGACGTCACAAATAAATATATTCCTGTAGATTCTAGTATTCATATAGTAAAAAAATTATTTCCTGTAATTACATCTGGAAATAGTATGAATTTCTTTGATGTTAAGTATCAAATGATGTTAAACGATGTTGCTGATATGGGCAGCTTTATAGGCGATTTGATGTATTACGATCAAATGCAACAACATCTATCATTAATCGATCAAAAGTTGAATGGAATACCTCAAGTAAACTTTTCAAGAATGCAAAATAGATTGCATATTCATGGCGAATGGTCAGATGGCGATATTGAAGTTGGCGATTATCTTGTTATGGAAGTTTTTCAGATAATTGATCCTGATACTCATACAAATGTTTACAACGATAGATTTTTAAAAGAATATGCTACCGCACTAATTAAAAAGCAGTGGGGTTCTAATCTTATCAAGTTTGAAGGCATGGTTATGCCTGGAGGCGTTATGTTGAATGGTAGACAGATATATGACGATGCTGTTGCAGAAATCAGCGAACTAGAAGAAAAGGTAAGACTAGAACACGAAATGCCTGCAGATTTCTTTATGGGATAATTAGATAATGGCAACTAATATATACTTTTCTCATAAAGTACAAAGCGAAACGACACTCTATGAAGATATAATCATAGAGTCTCTGAAGATGTATGGTCAAGACGTTTACTATTTGCCCCGTACAATGGTAAATGAAAATAAAGTTTTTGGAGAAGATGTTCCATCAATTTTTAATTCTTCATATAAGATAGAAATGTATATTGAAAACATTGAGGGCTTTGATGGTGAAGGCGATCTTTTTACAAAGTTTGGAGTTGAAATTAGAGATGCTGCAACATTTGTAGTTTCGCGTAGGCGTTGGACTGGCTTAGTAAGTCAACAAAGTAATGATATTTCTCAGATCGAAAGACCCGCTGAAGGTGATCTGATATATTTACCATTATCAAATTCGATGTTTCAAATAATGCATGTTGAACATGAATCTCCTTTCTATGCGTTGAAAAATTTGCCCACTTATCAATTGCGATGTGAACTATTTGAATATAATGACGAAAACTTTGAAACTTCTAATGAGGAAATAAACAAGATTGAACGTGACGGATCTTATACTTACGAACTTACTGTTGATCAACCCAGAGCAGGTGCAGCCACAGTTATTATTGGTGATTTATAATGAGTAGTATTCGTGCAGTAAATATAACAGATTTCGGTAATCTATATGATAGTGCTCCAGCTATATCAATAACATTACCGCCATTCACAGCCACACATGCTGTAGCTTCTCCTGTAATGACGGGTGATGGAAGTATAGATTCAATTCATGTGTCTGTAAAAGGAAGAGGATATCTTGTAACTCCCAATGTTTTAGTATCTGGAATAACAGATTCAAGTGGAAAACAAGCAACGGCATCTTTACTTTACGATTCTATTAATGATAGAGTTTCGTCTATATCTTTAGTAGATTCTGGAAAATTTTATAATCTAGTTCCTGCTGTAATTTTTTCTTCGCCAGACTCTGGAATTATTTCTGCAGCGGCAACAGCAACTATAGAATCTGGACAAGTGACAAGTTTAACTTTAACAAATCAAGGTGCTGGATATTATAATTCACCCACAATAACATTATCTGCTCCTACAGATGACCCTAATAATTACCGAGCATTTGCTGAAGCTATAATGGATAGTGATGATGACAATAATAGCATTTCTCATATTAGAATGCTCACTAATGGTAAATTTTATACTGGTCAAGCCACAGCAACTGTAGACTCATCTACAGGAACAGCAGCACATTTTTCGGCATCTCTTACTGCAATTTTAAATTTTGAAACTAAAAAAATATTAAGAATTGATATTGATAGTGCGGGAAAATATTATGATTCAGCTACTCCTCCAGTTATTACCTTAGCACCTCCACCATCTAGAAGATTTGATGTTGGAGAAAAAGTTACTCAAGTAGTGGGAAATACAATAATGCATGGAGAAGTTTCTCACTATAATTCAGATACTCGCATAATATCTGTTATTCATGCAGGAGCAGCGGACGGTACATTTAAACAATTTACACCCGATGCAGATTCAAGTAAATTTCTTGTGGGTTCAACACATGGAAATAAATTTGAAATTTTATCCGTATCAGAAACTAATAAAATTTCGGAAATTGAACAGAACGAAGATTTTTCAGCAACTACAACAAATGTTTTATTGGACTTTTTAGATTTCTCTGAGACTAATCCATTCGGCGATCCGGGAGATTAATCATGCTAGAATATTTTTACCACGAAAGAATTAGAAAGTCCGTAGCTATCTTTGGAACAATGTTCAATGACATAATGGTTTTGAGGAAGCGTAGTGATGGTAGAGTAATCAGCCAAATAAAAGTACCACTCTCATACGCTCCTAAAGAAAAATATCTTGCGAGAATTAGATCAAATCCAGACTTAGATACTGATACTAAAGTGGCTTTAAAGTTACCTAGAATGTCTTTCGAAATTACATCTTTACAGTACAATACAGAACGAAAATTGCCTAAGATGAACCAATTTTCCAATACTGCTACGTCTACAACAAAGAATAAATTTTTTACGCCAGCGCCATATGACATTTCATTTCAATTAAATATTTACGCAAAAACGCAAGACGATGCACTTCAGATAGTTGAACAGATAATACCATACTTTAATCCTCATTATACAATAACAATGAAACCTTTTGCTACACTTGCTAGTAGTATAAAAGAAGATGTTCCTATTACACTAACTAGTGTAAACTTTTCCGATGATTTTGAAGGATCATTAGAACAAAGGCGAACTATAATTTATACTTTAGATTTTACAATGCTTGCAAATTTTTATGGTCCTATTAACAGCGGCAAGATCGTTAGAAAAACGATAACGGATGTTCATAATCAAATTTTAGGTGATTCTAGTGATCCTCAACTTGCTCAATATACGATAGATCCTAATCCATTAGGAATAAGTCCGCCTACTGGAGATAGTGATTTTGGTTTTACTCAAACTATAACAGAAAATTTTGATAGTGCATAGGAAAGAATAATGAGTGATTCAGATAATGTAAAAAGCGATTTAGAGTTTTCAAGAGATACTTATTATGATCTTATTAATAAAGGTCAAGAATCTCTAAGTGAAATGATGAATATAGCCTCAGCCCTAGAGCATCCTAGAGCATTTGAAGTTGTAGCAACTCTCATAAAAAATGTCTCGGATGTTAATGACAAATTGCTTGACTTACATAAGAAAAAAAATGATCTTAAAGGACAAAGCAAAGCAAAACAAATTGAAGGTAATACAACTAACAATAATTTATTTGTTGGATCTACGGTAGAACTTCAAAGAATGTTACAGAATATTGATGATCCCAAAGTGATTGATACTACAGATGATATTAAATGAAAAAGAAAGCTATTTAGGTAATCCCAATGTAAAACGTGATGGGATTGCACAACAATGGCAACAAAGTGAGGTGAAAGAATATGCGAAATGCATGAAAGATCCTGCTTATTTTGCTAAAACTTATTGCAAAATTATATCTCTTGACAAAGGTCTTGTCAACTTTAAATTATATCCATATCAAGAAAAAATGTTCAAAAATTTTAACGACAACAGATTTTCTATTGTATTGGCATGTAGACAGTCCGGTAAATCTATTTCTTCATGTGCTTATCTACTTTGGTTTGCATTATTCCATAGTGAACAAACTATTGCCGTTATGGCAAACAAAGGCGCAACTGCAAGAGAAATGCTTAATCGTGTAACACTCATGCTTGAAGGATTACCATTCTTCTTACAACCAGGATGTAAAGCCCTTAATAAAGGATCTATTGAATTTAGCAATAATTCTAGAATTGTAGCCGCGGCTACATCAGGATCATCAATTCGTGGTATGTCCGTTAATCTTCTATACCTTGACGAGTTTGCATTTGTAGAAAATGCAGCAACATTTTATACATCAACTTATCCAGTTGTTTCAAGTGGTAGAACAACAAAAGTAATAATAACTTCAACTGCGAATGGTGTTGGCAATATTTTTCATAAAATATGGGAAGGCGCCGTTCAAAAAACTAACGAATACGTTCCTTTTCGTGTTGATTGGTGGGATGTTCCTGGTAGAGATGATAATTGGAAAAAAGAAACTATATCAAATACATCTCAACTACAGTTTGACCAAGAGTTTGGTAACACTTTTATGGGTACAGGAAACACGCTCATTGATGCTGAATGTCTTTTAAAATTAAAAGCTAAAGAGCCTATTAGACGAATTGATAAAGATAATGTATTAATTTATAAAGAACCTCTACCAGATAGTTCATATGTATGTTTAGTAGATGTTGCTAAAGGTAGAGGCCAAGATTATTCTACATTTAATATAATTGATGTTACTAATGGTAATTCTATAGAACAAGTTTTGGTTTACAGATGTAATACAATATCTCCATTGTTATTTCCTAATATAATTGAAAAATATGCAAAGTCATACAATAACGCTACAATTGTTGTAGAATCTAATGACGCAGGAATGGTAGTGTGTAATGGATTGTATCATGATTTAGAATATGAGAATATGTATGTAGAATCTTTAGTGAAAGCCGATGCTATTGGAATTAATATGAATAGAAAAGTCAAAAGAATTGGATGTTCGGCATTTAAAGATTTAATAGAAACAGATAAAATAAAAATACATGACGAACAAACTATTTTAGAAATATCTACATTTGAAGCTAGAGGTAATTCATGGCAAGCAACTGATGGAAATAATGATGATCTTGTAATGAATTTTATTTTATTTGGATATTATGTGGGAACTTCGGATTTTCAGGCACTTACAGATATCAATATTAAAGATTTAATGTTCTCTCAAAGAATGCAAGAGATTGAAAATGATATGTTACCTTTTGGATTTATAGAAGATGGACAAACTGAAGTCGAAACACCAATGGATGACGGTTGGCAAATTAGGCAAGCAGAACATTGGGATGGATGGTAAAAATAAAATCTTATAAATATCAGTAATTGAATATAATCGTATTATGATAACATATAATTCTATACTTGGAAAAGGAAATAGACATGGCGTTATTCTCACCATCAGAGTCTCCTGCTGTAGTTGTAAAAGAAGTTGATCTAACCAATGGCGTTGCCAATGTGCCCTCCTCAACAGGGGCTTTAGTCGGCGATTTTAGTTGGGGTCCTTGTGATGAGCCAACTCTTGTAAACAACGAAGCAAAACTTGTGGGTACATTTGGAGCACCTACAACATCGAACACGACCGACTTTCATTCGGCATCTTACTATCTTAGATATTCAGACGATCTTTATATTGTCCGCGAATATACCGCATCGGCAAAAAATGCATATGATTCCGACGCATCAAGCGTACCACTTGTAACTAATAGAAAAGATTGGGATAATCAAAATATTTCAACTGGAGCAGATTCACATACTTTCGTTGCAAAGTATCCAGGAGAACTTGGAAGTTCTTTGATGATTTCTGTATCTGGTGCAGGTGATGCAGGATATTCTTCTTGGCCTTACAAAGCATTTTTTGATGGTCCACCACAAACATCAGCTTGGGCAGCGAACTTAGATTCGCCAGCTGCAACTCAAATCAATAGCACTATAAAAGATGAAGCGCACGTTGTTGTTATTGATCAAGACGGAAAATTCACGGGAACTCAAGGAACAATTCTTGAAACTTTCCCATATGTTTCCATGGCACCCGGTGCAAAGACTACTGACGGTACTTCTAGTCATATTCGAAGTGTAGTTAATAACGGTTCTAGATACGTTTGGATGGCAGGATTTGCAGGAAAGTTTGGCGCTGAAGCAGGTACAGCACTTACCACTACTAGTAACTACACAACAGGATTTACAGCAGATGTTAATATCTCTCTTGTAGGAGGTGTAAATTCAGGAACACTCGGTACAGCAGATTATGCAACAGGATTTGATCACTTTGAAGATCCTAATGCATTATCTATAGATTTCATGATTGCGCCTGGTGTACCAAGTAGTGCAGATCAAACCACTATTGTTAATGATCTAGTATCAACTGCACAATCGATTAGAAAAGATTGTATGGTAATCACTTCACCTAATAGATCAGCAGTAGTAGGAGCAGCAACTCCGGTTGCTACAACTTTAACTGCAGTCGCAGGATTTACACGTAGTTCTTATCTTGCGGTAGATAATAATTATCTTAAAGTCTATGACAAATATAATGATCAGTATATTAGAATTCCAGCGGCATCTTCTACAGCTGGACTAATGGCAGCAACAGATAATAACTTTGCGCCTTGGTTCTCTCCCGCAGGAACTCGCAGAGGACAATATTTTGGCGTCACAAGCCTTGAGCATTCTCCTAACAAGTCAGAAAGAGACCAACTTTATCAAGCTGGAATCAATCCGATTTCTAATATTCCAGGTCAAGGAATTTTGTTGTATGGTGATAAGACTCACCTCGCAAGACCTTCCGCATTTGATCGAATTAATGTTAGAAGATTGTTCCTTGTACTTGAAAGAGCAATTTCTGCCGCAGCGCAAAACATTCTATTTGAATTTAATGATGAATTTACGAGAGCCGAATTTGTTAATGTTATCGAACCTCTTCTGAGGGACGTGAAAGGTAGACGTGGTATTACAGACTTTAAACTTGTCTGTGATGAAACTAATAACACACCTTTGATAATCGATACAAACCAATTTATCGCAACTCTATTCATTAAACCAGCAAGATCCATCAACTTTATTACTCTTAACTTTACAGCAGTTCGTACTGGTGTAGCGTTTGAGGAAGTTGTTGGAACATTGTCATAAGAGAGTATAGGAGATAAAAAAATGGCTATCTTAGGCGTAGACGATTTTAAAGCAAAACTAAGAGGTGGGGGCGCCCGCGCCAATCTCTTTAAAGCGACTATCAACTTTCCAGACTATGCTGCTGGTGACGTTGAACTAACATCTTTCATGTGTAGATCGGGACAACTACCTTCGTCCACAGTCTCACCTATTGCTGTACCATTTAGAGGTCGAGTACTTCAAATGGCGGGTGATAGATCATTTGAGCCTTGGTCAGTAACTATCATCAATGATACTGACTTTGGCACAAGAAACGCTTTAGAGCGTTGGTCAAATGGTATGAATTCTCATAGTGCAAATACAGGTATTGTTAATCCTTCACTGTATCAAGCTGATCTTTTCATTGAACAACTAGATAGAGATGGTACTCCTATAAAGAAATATAATTTCCGAGGATGCTTCCCTACAACTGTGGGTTCTATTGAAATGGCTTATGACGCAAACGATCAGATTGAAGAATTTAGTTGCGAATTTGCAATTCAATACTGGGAAAGTGATACCACTAACTAGTGTATAAATACTATTTGAAAAGGTGAGGGGCTTCGGCTCCTCACCAAATTATAATTATTAGGAAAACATATGGCTGACAATACTCTAAAACTTTTTGGTTTTGAATTTAAAAGAACCAAAAAAGATGAAGGACAAGAAAAACTAAAATCTGTAATTGCTCCAAAGAGCGATGACGGAGCAGGTTATATTACTGCATCTGGAAGCCATTTTGGACAATATATTGATATTGATGGAGATAACGCAAAAGATAATGTTACTCTTATTCAAAAATACCGAGGCATATCGATACATCCTGAAGTCGATATGGCTATTGAGGACATAGTAAACGAAGCAATTGTAAATAATGGCGATGATGATACTATAAAATTGAATACGGATGAAATAGAAGCGCCTGATAATATTAAAAAGCAAATCCAAGAAGAATTTAAGCATGTTCTTTCGTTATTTGATGCAACAGAACATGCACACGACTTATTTAAAAGATGGTATATTGATGGTAGAATTTATCATCATATTCTAGTAGACGAAAATAACGAAAAGGCTGGAATACAAGAATTGAGATTCATAGACTCGATTAAGATAAGAAAAGTAAAGGAAGTCAAGACTAAAAAAGATCAAGAAACTAATGCTGATATAATCGACACAGTAAAAGAATATTTTATATATCAAGATAAAGTAGGTAAAACTTCTCCTGGAGCAATGACCACAAAAGGTATAAAATTTAGTACAGATGCTATTAGTTATGTGACAAGTGGCCTTTTAGATGAAACGAGAAAAAAAGTTGTTTCTCATTTACATAAATGTATTAAGCCTGTCAATCAATTAAGAATGATGGAAGACTCTCTGGTTATTTACAGATTGAGTCGTGCGCCAGAACGTAGAATTTTTTATGTTGATGTTGGTAACTTACCAAAAGGTAAAGCAGAAGAATACATGAAAAATATTATGACCAAATATCGTAACAAACTAGTTTACGATGCTAGTACTGGTGAATTGCGTGATGATCGTAAACATATGTCAATGCTTGAAGATTTTTGGTTGCCACGCAGAGAGGGTGGTAGAGGAACTGAAGTAACAACACTTCCAGGCGGTGATAATTTAGGTCAGATTGATGATATTATTTATTTTCAAAAACGTCTTTATCGTGCATTGAATGTACCTCTCAATAGACTAGAGCAAGAATCTCAGTTTTCTATGGGCAGAGGAAATGAAGTAAGCAGAGAAGAAATAAAATTTCAAAAATTTATTGATAGATTGCGTAAAAAGTTTGGCATGGTATTTTTGAATGTACTTCAAAAGCAATTGATTTTAAAAAGAATTTGTACTCAAGATGATTGGGATGAGTGGAAAACAGAAATTAAAATTGATTATGCGAGAGACAATTATTTTGCTGAATTAAAAGATTCTGAAATATTGCGTGAAAGATTACAAACTTTAGAACTAATGACACAATATGTAGGAGATTATTTCTCAAAGACATTTATTTTGAAAAATGTTTTAAAGTATAATGAAGATGAAATAGATGATATGAAAAAAGAGATAGAACAGGAAATAAAAGATGGTGATATTCCTGACCCGAATGATAATGAGGAAGAAAATTAAAGGATATAGGCCATGAGAGATATTCTTAATTATATAGCCTATCCTAGCGGACAGTCTTTCACTACAGATTTAAGAGATAATATTAGCTTAACTTTTCCTTCTGGAACAACTAATATTTCTGTATCTATTGAACTAGAATTTGATACATTCTATAATCTATTTCGTGCATGGAAACCTGTAGAAGTAAATGGTGTAAATGTAGAAAATAGTTATCCTTTCTTCAAAAGTGGATTATTTCTTTGGGAAATAACAACTGATTTAGTAATTTCTCCTAATACAACATCTTTTGTAATACAAACTTATGGTACTCAAAATGCTGCCGCACTAGGATCTGAGATTTGGACTATAGTAGGTCAACCTACATATACCAATCTAACATATAATATTGAAGGTACTGTAGTTGATAATATAGTTGACAGTGGATCTCAGACTGTAACAGAACAAAGTCAAGATAGCTTCTATATTCCTCCAGTATCCCAATCTTTTGATTCTGGTGTTATAGGATCATTTGGCTCTCTTGTTGCGGATAGTGCCACACTTTCTGCATTATTCTCAATAGCGGGTAGTGTTACTAATCTTGTTACAGATAGTGCTAAGATTAATTTTATTAGCGGAAAAGGATTGATTTATGATTCTGGTATTATAAATCAATTCCATTCTGAAAGTGCTACTATTATTAATCTAGAAACTAATACAATCAACAACATTACTCTAACTTCAAATAAAGCTAATATTGTAGAAGCAACAGGATTGACTTCTAGATTTCATCAACATATAAGCGATAAAATAACACTTGATAAGTCTATAAGAGTAGGTCGATATTTTCTAGATGCTGGAATATATGATAGCTTCAATGGAAGGGCTATTGGTGCTAACTTAGATGCTTTAGTTGCAGATAATTTTGGAGGTTTTTATTATTTAAAAGATGACTCCCAAGAAGCACATTTAAAATATGATGAAGTCGATAAGAAGTGGTCATTTTATCCAAATTTATTATTGAACGATATTGATAGTGATGGCATCAGAGACAGTGAAGTTATAGATAAAACGCCTTTAGGTAAAGGTGAAACAGGACAATTTTTATTTTACTCAGATAATGAATATGGTTGGGATTATCCTGTTTTAGAAGGAAAATATGCTTATGATAGTTTTGACCTTAATAAGCAGTTAAATAGAATACCTGATCCAATAGGACTTATAAAAGAAAAAGAAATGACTAAGTACTCATATTTTAGTCATAGTTACAAAACATTTAATCAGTTTGATGCTTCACATTCGGATTATACTAATCTAAATAAGTCAACTCAAAATAATTTTTATCCTAATGTTAATAGTTATGTAAACTACGTTGACGCTACAAAATCTTTTGACACAATCAATATAGACAGCCACAGAACTGCTACGGATTCAGAAGATATATACTTGAAGAATAGTTTTAATGGAGTTTTATCTCCTAAATCTAGTAATAGATTCACACTATCAGCCAAAGTATCTGCTACAGATAGCTTCAATCAAGCAGGTGCAATAGTTCTTATTGGAGCACATGTTGAAGATGCCGGTAAAGATCATACTTTGTCTTTAGTGAGAACCGTAAGTTCCAGTTATCCTTCAGGTCTAGATTCAGATCAGGTTGCGGTAGGCGACTCTTATAATTTATTTTCTTATGGCATATATTATAATTATTATCAGAGCGACCAAGTTTTAATAGGTAGAGAGCAAGAACCTGGTGTAATATCTAATCTTAATAGAAGTTGGGAAAATACTGGCTATTCTAAACTTTTTATTGAAAAGAATGAAAAATATATTAAATTTATGGCTTCTGACTGGAACGATAGTGTTCCATTAGCAGAGCATATAGTTTCGTTTAATTTTGACGATCAAAATGCAACTTGGTCAGATTTAGTAGACCTTAGCATTTTTAATGAGGAAGTAGGACATGGGTTCGGCTTTCATCATGTATCAAATGCAAAAATAACAGATATAAGATATAGATCCGCAAACGATGCTGAATTTGGTACAGACGAAAATACTGTAATCGATTTATACAATAGAAATACTCACCTGTGGTACGATAGTTTCAAAGCTGCAGCTTTTGGTAAAACTAGAGGATATCATAAAGTTGACGTTGACTCTTTTGGCGTCAACATTATGAAAAAAAATATACCAGAAGGTAGATTTTATTGGAATAGATATTTAGATAAAGTTTGGTGGCAATCTGGAACAGGTGCAGACAATACATTTATGTTAAGTAATATTCTTGATGATACTAAACTACCTTTAGGGGAATATTTAGAAATTACAGCTGGTTCTACTACACCAGCACAAAACAGGCGTTTAGTTAAAAATCGAGTGCCGTTGCAAAGAATAAATTCTAATTTTGGCGTAACTCAAAGCGGAATAACAGTTAGCGTATTTCAAATGTCAGAAGATCCAGATGAAGAATCTGCATTAATTTCTACGGATAATTATTCTACTTACTTTAATACTACAAATTCTAATGCATTTGCAGCGAAGTTAAACAGTTTAAGAACAGGCGGAGAAAGAGTTGTTGTTTTAACTTCTTATGGAAATTGGTGGACAGATAATACAACCGTTAGAGATGCCGCAAAGGCTCAAGGATTAAGTAAACTTTGGGCAACTTGCGGAGGACCAGAGTCTCTTGCTAATCAACCATATGCTGCCATATACATGACTGGAACAACTCAAAAAGTATATGAAACGACAGAAACTAATAATGGAACAATATCTCCTACAATATATTCCATTCTAAGGGACGGTGAATTTTTTGTATTGAACGGAACTGCAAATGTAAGCGCAAATTTATCTGGGCCTCATGGAAATATAGAAGCTGAAATTGACGGAAACAATCGACTTACACTAACTAATGGAATAATTACAAGTTTAGGAACTCCTAAAAATCTTGTAGACTTAGACTATGATGAACCCACAGATAGAAATAATAATATTTTAATACAGTCTCATAGTTCTATTCATAATCTCATAGATGCTTCGGATTCTGGAACAGATAATCATTGGTCTATTCAGAAAAATTTGGATCCATATAATGATACTGTTAGTAATACTACAGGAATATTCAAAGTATCTGAAAATGGTGATGTTGATATTACAGGATCACTCACTACAATAACAACAGACAATATGATTGAAGGTACAAATAATATATTTTTCACTGATAGTAGAGCGATAGCGGCATTATCAGTTATTAACGACTCTCCAACAGGCGGTGTTGCTACACTAGCTTATAACGATAGCGGAGTCTTTACTTTTACGCCAGCAGCAACATTATCAGTTATTAACGACTCTCCAACAGGTAGTGTTGCTACACTAGCTTACAACGATAGCGGAATCTTTACTTTTACACCGGCATTTCTAGGAACTGTGAGTTTGGGTGGAACAGCTCCAATTTTACCTGCAGACGGCACTGCTTGGTTTGATGATGTTACAACTGGAGAAATGTTTGTATATAGTGATAGTGCATCAAATTGGATACAAGTTACTGGATCGATCACTTCTTTTTCAGCTATAAGTGGAACACCACCGACTGCACCTTTAGATGGTACTTTTTGGTTTGACGATGTAACAGACGGAGAACTGTTCATTTATAGTGATAGCGCGTCAAATTGGATACAAGTTACTGGATCGATCACTTCTTTTTCAACAATAGGCGCAACGCCTCCAGCTGCACCTTTAAATGGTACTTTTTGGTTTGATGATAGCGCAACTGGAGAACTATTTATTTATAGTAATGAGGCATCAAATTGGATACAGGTTACTGGTGTAGTCGCTAATGTAGCATTTTCTAATTTAACAAGTACTCCAACTACCTTAGCAGGCTATGGAATTACTGATGCTGCAAGTTCATCAAGTGCATCAGTTCCTGCCGGCACAGTAATTTATCACGCAGCTAATACTGCCCCTACGAATTTCATAAAAGCTAATGGTGCTGCTATATCAAGAACAACTTATGCTGATTTGTTTGCAGCTATTGGAACGACATTTGGTACAGGTGATGGGTCTACTACATTTAATGTCCCAGACCTTCGTGGTGAGTTTATGCGGGGCTGGGATGACACACGTGGTATTGATGGTAGCAGGGCATTTGGTTCGACGCAAGCTGATCAGATGGAGCAGCACAATCACATTCAATCAAACTACTCACTTCACCAAGGATTCGGTGGCGGGACTGGCGGCGTAGTTGTTCGAAGCCCTGCAGACGTCCAGTACGGCAATCTTTCCACCATTTTGGGCAATAGGGGCGGCACAAGCAACAGCAGCGAGAATCGACCCCGCAACGTAGCATTGTTGGCTTGCATTAAATATTAAGGAGACACATGTATGAACGTATATCAAACTGACATTAATGGTGTCTACTTAGGCACAACAACAGCAGACCAAGACCCTTTAGATAACACTAATTGGCTCATTCCAGCAGGTTGTGTAGAGACTGCACCTCCAACAATAACCGACAGCCAGCTTGCAAAATGGGGTGGTACAGAGTGGGTTGTAGAAGATATTCCTACTGTGGAGCCTGACCCAGAACCTGAGCCTATCGCACCAGAAGTTTCAGCCCGTAGAAAACGTGACGGACTATTGATGACCTCAGATTGGACACAAGTTAATGACTCTCCTGTAGATAAGTCTGCATGGGCAACATATAGACAACTTTTACGAGAGGTACCAAGTCAAGCAGAATTCCCAAACACAATTGTATGGCCTACTAAACCCGTATAGAGTATGCATAATCAGGAGAAAAAAGAATGCCATATCCATTAAACCCGACAACTGGTGATGAATATATTTTAGGATCAAAAACTTGGAAATACAATGGTTCGCGCTGGGTAAAATTAGGACTTTCACAAACTGTATCTGCAGATGTAGCATTCTCCGATTTAACAAGTAAGCCTTCTACATTAGCTGGCTATGGAATTACAGATGGGGCAACATCAGTTCCAGCTGGTATGATTATGCCTCACACTACCGCAACCGAGCCAGCGGGTTGGCTTGAATGTGATGGCGCCGCTGTTAGTCGCAGCACTTACTCCGCTTTGTTTGCAGTTATATCAGATGATTATGGCGCAGGAGACGGGTCAACAACTTTTAACTTGCCAGATCTCAGAGGAGAATTTATCAGAGGTTTCGCAAACAGCTCCGCTAACGATGCAGACAGGGCGGGCCGTACCAATCGTGGAGATGGCACTACAGGCGATGTAGTTGGTTCTAAACAGTCCGATGCTATTCGTAATATGACAGGTGCTTACGGTTCAATTGTTGGTTGGCACACTAGCAGTTACTCAGTTAGCGGTGTATATTTTACAGGCTCATCGGGTAGTTACATAACTAATGGGTCATATGGTTCTGGTGGACACGTTCACTTTAACGCTAGTAGACAGGTTCCTACAGGCTCGGATAATAGACCTACTAACGTACAAATGATGTACTGCATTAAAATATAGGAAATATAATGACAAAAATTCTTCATTTTGTATCTGGTTTACCTAGATCATGTTCTACACTCTTGTGTAATCTTTTAGCTCAGAATCCAAGAATACATGCAAGTCCTACAAGTGCATTGCATGAAATAGGGTACATGTCTCGTCACATATTTCAGTCTGAAGAGGCTTCTTTTGTTGACAAAGAAAGTGTACTAAAACCTATGTACTTAGATTATGTTAGAGGTGGATGTGCAAATGCTTATAACAGTCTAACAAATCGTCCAGTAGTAGTAGATAAACACCGTTCTTGGATTGGGCACTCAGATCAACTGTTTCAATTGTGGCCAGAAGCGAAGGTGATTGTTCCAATCAGAGATATTAGAGGTGTAATTTCTAGTATGGAGAAAAAAAGAAGAAAGCATCCTGAGTTTTTAAACCCTATAGAATTACAAAATCCTTATAATTGGACAACAATTGAAAAGCGTGTTCAAAGTTGGTTAGGCAATACACCTGTTGGTATTGCTATTGATAGATTGCTTGATGCTTCTACAAGATTTAGTGATAGAATAATGTTCGTACATGCAGAAGAATTGACAAGTAATCCTCAAGAAACGATGAACAAAATTTGGAATTATCTAGGAGAACAACCTTTTAATCACGATACTAAAAATGTGTTGCAGTATACTAAAGAAATTGATGCTGGTTTTCCTTACGGTGATCATGTTATTAAGCAAGAGATAGAGCCTTTAGAAAAGGACTGGAATAAAATTTTAGGAGCTAATATATCAGAAATGATAAATCAAGAGTTTAAATGGATAAACGATCTGTAGCAAATAGGAGACACTATGACGAATCTATATAATTACGATAAAAATACTAAAGAGTATATCAATACTACTATAGCAAAACCTGATCCCATAGATGGTATTGATCGTATTCCTGCTAACGCTACTACGGTTGCCCCTATGACTGTAGCTGAAGATCGATTGGCTTGTTGGGATGGCACTAATTGGGTTGCTAAAGAAGATCATCGTGGAAAAGATTTTTGGACTAGTGGCCTTCAGATAGAACCTGAAACTGTTAATTGGATTGGACCTATGCCAGCTGATAAATTTTTAACTAAACCTGCTTTAACGGATGCAGAGGCTTCAGCAGACATTCGCTTTAGACGTGATATGCGTTTGAATACCTCAGACAAAAATGCTCTCCCTGACCGTATTACAGACGCTTGGATTGCGTATAGACAGGAATTAAGGGATGTCCCAAAACAAGCAGGGTTTCCTCACAATATAACATGGCCCACTAAACCCGAATAGAATATGCGTAATCAGGAGAAACGAGAATGTCTATTACAATTACACAAGTGCGTAATGCACAATCACTTAACGCAGACAACACTCAAATGGATGTAGAAATTAATCATCCCGATTACGGTTGGATACCTTACACTTTGGACCCTACCGACACTGATATGACTATCGATAACAATGCTGTAATGTCTTTGATAAGCACAAACTTTACATCTTATGTAGCACCTACTCAAGCAGAGTTAGATGCAGAACTTGAAGCAAATCTAAGAAGTCAACGTGACCAGAAGTTAGTAGAAGAATTGGACCCTATAGTAACTAACCCTTTACGTTGGGCAGAACTTACATCTGATAAGCAAACAGAGTGGACACAATATAGAACTAACTTATTAAATGTACCACAACAGTCAGGGTTTCCTACAAATGTAACTTGGCCAGATAAACCTGTATAAATATACAATCGGGAGAAACAGAAATGGCATATCCAACAAATCCAACGACCAGTGACACCTATGTTTTAGGAACAAAAACTTGGACCTACAATGGCACGAACTGGGTAAATCAAGCAACGTTTGCATCCGGTAGCAATGCTGGTGTAGCATTCTCAGATTTAACAAGTACTCCAACTACACTATCTGGCTACGGAATTACAGATGGTGCAACAGGAACAAGTGAATCAGTTCCAGTTGGTACAATAATTTATCATTCAGCCAACACACCACCTACGAATTTCATAAAAGCCAATGGTGATGCTGTATCGAGGACAACTTACTCTGATTTGTTTACAGTTATTGGAACAACTTTTGGTAGTGGTGACGGCTCTTCCACGTTCAATGTCCCTGACCTTCGTGGTGAGTTTCCCAGAGGTTGGGATGACAGTCGTGGAATTGATAATGGTCGTAACTTTGGCTCATCTCAAGCTGATGAACTAAAGGCACACACTCACACATTCTCAACACACTATAATACAGGGGCTGGCGGCGTACCACTGCAGGGGACTTCTTCCCCAGTAGGGACTGTTACCACAAGTAGCACTGGCGGATCAGAAACCCGCCCAAGAAACATAGCCCTACTTGCTTGCATTAAATATCAAGCAACCTCTTCTGGTGGCGGTGGCGGTGGCGGTTCTCTCAGCAACATAGTTGAAGATACTACACCACAGCTTGGTGGCAATCTGGACGCACAGACATTTGATATCACTACTACAGGAAAGATACTATACGCGAATATGTATGCTACAGAAGGTGATTTGCCAAGTGCGACCACCTATCACGGTATGTTTGCACATGTTCATGGTACAGGAGCAGGTTACTTTGCTCATGGCGGTAATTGGATTAAACTAGCAAATCATGCAGACCTGAGTAGTGCAGGTAGTACAACCTTTAATGCCATTGGAACTTATTGTTTGGGGTTCTATACTGGTCTTGGCACTCACAATGGAGGTGCTACTTTCTCAGGAAGTTCAATTGCTACTGCTAATACTTATGCCGGTGGTGGTGGCTGGAGTGGATCTAGTACTTCTACTTTATCAGGAACTTGGCGCCTTATGGGAAACATAGGCTATTATAATCAAGGTAGCACTGCAAGTAACGCAAACGTATCCGGCAGTTTATTTGTGAGGATTTCATAATGTCATATCCAACAAACCCGACAGCAGGTGATACACATATTTTAAGTGGAAAAACTTGGAAATATGATGGTACGAACTGGTCAAAATTAGGACTTTCGCGAACCTTATCGGCGCCTGTAGCATTTTCTGATTTAACAAGTAAGCCTTCTACATTAGCTGGCTATGGAATTACAGATGGGGCAACATCAAGCGGAGGATTTGAAGCAATTGTATTTCCCTCAGATTGGTCAAGCCCTACTGCAACATATACCTCATCAGGAACATATTCTAAAGGATCGCTTGCCGACGATGACTATGTTTGGGTGTACCTTGTTGGCGGTGGCGGTGGTGGTTCTAAATCAGCAGGCGACAACATTTTTCCCGGTGGAGTTGGCGGCAGAGCAATGTTAATTTATGCCCAAGCTGGCGTTTTAGATGGTGCATCATATGTTGTCGGTGCTGGTGCGGCAGGCAAAACAAGTTCTACTGGCGCTGGTTATGACGTTGGCTCAAACCCGACCGTTTCCAGCTTCACGCTAACAAGCGGAAACGGCGGAAATGTGTTTGCAACCTCGACATCTCTTTACCCCTCGACGGCCACCGCAGACCTTTCAGCTTTTATGAAAACTGTGTTAAAAACATCCTCGGATGTTCTTGCCACTGATGTCAGTATAACAGGAACAGAAATTACAAGCGTTACATTTTTAGGCACATTTCCATCTGGATATGGAAGTTTTTATGCGGGTGGTAACATATCCAACGACAATTCTGGCACCGTGGTATTTGGTGGGGGGTCCGGGGCTGGTAAACGCTTCTCCTCGGCCATAGCCAGCACTAACAATGAGGCAAGGTCTGATTCAACCTTTGCGGGTAATGGCGCAGCAGCCACTTCAGGGGCGGCAGGCGTTGCTCCGGGCGGCGGTGGCACAGTCGGGGGAGATGGCGACAATGGTGGTGACGGTGCTGCTGGTTCAGTGAGAATTTACAACGTATAAAGGAGGTTGTTATGACTAAAATATTTTACAATAAAACAACAGGTGACCCAGCGGTATTTGATGACAATGCCAATGTATCTGATTGGCCTAACTTCCAGACATCTCAGCCTGATATGACACCAATTAGCGCAACGAAAGTACGCGCCGAGCGTGACGAACTACTAGCTGCATCTGATCATATGGCCTTGGCTGATAGGATTACTGATGGCTGGCGCACTTATCGACAAGCCTTGAGAGATTTGCCAGCGCAAGAAGGTTTTCCTACAAATGTAACTTGGCCCACTAAGCCCGAATAGTTTAATGAATTTAATTAAACACGAAAAAGGTAATAAAAATGGTTGTCCTAGATGGGTATATGAAAATAATAATCATATTATAAAAACTATACCTTTTAAACCAGCGTACAATTTAAATGTAGGAAATCAGATAAAATTAATAAATGAAGTGAGTGATACTGAGTTGATATTGTCTGATTATAAAATTGAAGATAATAAATTTTTAACTTATAAAATGAATAAGATTCCTTATCAATTTGATTTAGAAGAAAATATAGTAAATGAAGCTAGTTTTGATGGCGATACATTTTTTTTCAAAAATAAAAAATTTAAATCTATATACACAGATATAGATTTGTATCTTGAAAATATTCTTGTAAAATATGTAAAAGTGAATTTAAAACTTTTTCCATACTATAATATTGACGGTGGATATGGGAACATACTTCAATACGATATTGGTAAATGGATTATCATTGATTGGGACGATTGTATTCTAGGTAATAAATGCAACTCTCAAGATATAGGAAAATACTTGATGATAGAAACTGTAGAATCGATTATTGATTTAATTGAATGTGCAGATATAAAAGATATAAAAAATTATTATCAAAAAGCAATTAAGTTTTACAAAAAAATGACATTAAATACTGTTTTAGAAAATTGCGAATTTAATTTAGAAGAATTAGCAATCAAAAGTTATATAAATATATCTGATAATAAGGAGAATTGAAATGGAAGATGAAAATATTGAAGTAGAAAATGAAACTTTTGACACGTCAGAAATTGAAGTGGAAGATGAAAATATAGAAAACGAAGAAAGTCAGTCTATGGAAGCAGATTTTGTAAATGCTGTGGCAGAAGATGACTTTAGAAACGCGGGAGATATGTTTTCTGCTATGCTAGGCAACAAAATGAGAGATGCATTGGAAGCCGAACGGATTAATATTGGTAGCAATATGTTTAATTCATCTGAAGCTGAAAATTAAATTTGTATAAATAACATAGACTAAAGTTAAAAATAAGAGAAATTGAATGAAAACTTTTAAAGAACTAAAAGAATCTATACTTTCAGAAAAGACCATTAAAGTGGGAAAATCTAATGTGGAGATTACTAAAAAAGGCAATGAGTTTAAAGTCATGATTGATGGAGAACATCTTGATAATTATGAAACTGAAAAAGAAGCAATTGCTATGTCAAAAGAATTCATTAATCAATATAAAAAAGGATAAGATATGAAACTAATTGCAGAATATTGTGACCACGATCTATCATTGATCAAAGAGTCTAAAGCAAACGGTGAAAAGTCTTATCAGATCGAAGGCGTATTTGCACAAGCAGATAAGCCTAATCGCAACAAAAGAAATTATCCAATGGCGGTTATGAAACCTGCCGTTGAAAAATACTTTAATGAACAAGTTAAAACTGGTCGTGCTGTAGGTGAGTTAAATCATCCTGACGGTCCGACAGTAAACTTGGACAAGGTATCCCATCGTATTACAGACCTTAAGTTTGAGGGAAATAATGTGATGGGTAAAGCACTTATATTAGATACTCCCATGGGTAAGATTGTAAAAGGTCTTTTAGATGGTGGCTGTCAACTAGGTGTTTCGACTCGTGGTATGGGAAGTCTTGAGAAAAATAATAATGGGATTATGGAAGTTAAAGGTGATTATCATCTTAACACTGTAGACATTGTTCAAGATCCAAGCGCACCTGATGCATTTGTAAATGGCATCATGGAAGGTGTAGATTGGGTTTGGAATAATGGATTGATATGCGCTCAAGATATTGAAAAAATAGAGACTGAAATAAACAAAACTCCATCAAGATCATTGGTAGAAGCCAAAGTCCGTGAGTTTAAGAATTTCCTCTCATTGTTGAAATAAGAAAAGGAGTCAAGTATGACTGATAACAATCAAGAGTACGAGATCCATGATGAGGAAGAAATTGTGGAATCTCACGAAGGCGACGAAGAACTTCAGGAAAGAAGTGAACCAAAAGGCGATAAAGCATCGGCTATGGAAACACCTCCAACTGAAGATGAATCAGTAGCATCTGTAAAAGCTGCCGCCGGTAAAACTAAAAAAGCGGCGATGCCAAAAGCATCGGCGTCAGGCGCAAAAGCCAAAATGAAAGAAGCCATTGACAAGATGGAAGTAACTCAACTTCAATCATTGTACGCAAGTGTGATGGAAGAAGAAATTGATATGGAAGAGGAAGCAATTGTTGAGGAAGATACCTCTGCAAATGAAGATTTGGAAGTTTTGATTTCTGGAGATGAGTCTCTTAGCGAAGATTTTAAAGCAAAAGCAAGTGTAATTTTTGAAGCTGCTATCAACAATCGCGTTGAAAGTAAAGTTCGAGAATTAGATGAAGCATTTGATGCTAAAATCGATAGTCTTGAGGAAAAATTTGCCGAAGAGACTACGGAAGCAATCGTAGAAGCCAAAACAGATTTGGTTGATAAAATTGATTCCTATCTTAACTACGTTGTCGAAAATTGGATGGAAGAGAATCGCATTGCTGTTGAAGCAGGCATTCGGACTGAAATTGCTGAAGGGTTTATGAATAAGTTGCAAAGCTTGTTTGTTGAATCTTACATTGAAGTCCCAGAATCCAAAGTTGATCTAGTTGATCAATTAGCTGAGGAAGTTCAAGAGTTGGAAAACCGCTTGAACGCTGAAACTTCAACTAATATGGAAATGCATGAAAGCATGAATAACCTTAAGCGCATGATGATTATTTCTGAAGCATCTAAGGACCTTGCTGACACTCAAGCTTCCAAACTAGAAAAATTGGCCGAAGGTGTAGATTTTGAAAACGAAGAAAAATTTGCTTTCAAAGTTATGACTATCAAAGAATCGTATTTTTCAGCAAAACAAACTGTGGACACACCAACCGCTATTGTTGAGGAAACACTTACCGAAGAAAATAATGAAGAAACTAATCAAGTAGAAGTTTCTTCTAATATGGCACAATATATCGCTGCCTTAAAAGCTAACTAAGGAGTATAAAAGTTATGCAATATAATCAACTAGTAGAAAAATGGGCTCCAGTTCTGAATGAAGAATCAGCTGGTGACATTCAAGACAAGCACCGGAAAGCAGTAACTGCCGTTGTACTTGAGAACCAAGAAAAGGCTCTTATGGAACAGCGTCAACAACAAGCTGGTTTTGGCTCACTTAACGAAGCCGCACCAACTAACTCAACAGGTGCAAACATACAAAACTGGGATCCAGTTCTGATTTCTCTTGTTCGTCGTTCTATGCCAAATATGATGGCATATGACGTTTGTGGTGTTCAGCCAATGACTGGTCCAACTGGACTGATCTTTGCAATGAAATCCACATATCGCACTACTCGCGGTGGCGGAACAGACAATGGCGAAGCACTATTCAACGAAGCTGGAACTGGTTTCTCTGGTACAGGTTCCCATAGCGGCGGCCCATCTGGTCTTGCAGGTCTTGACGGTACAGCCGGTCACGTAAGTGGCGACTCCTCAATCGACTCCGAGCGCGGTACTGGCCCAGCACATGGTACTGGTATGTCTACTGCCGACGGTGAAGCATTGGGTACTAACGGTTCAACAGCTTTCGCTGAGATGGGTTTCACCATCGACAAAGCGCAAGTCGTTGCGAAAACACGCGCATTGAAAGCGGAATATTCGCTTGAACTCGCACAGGATCTGAAAGCAATCCACGGTCTGGACGCAGAAGGCGAACTGGCTAACATTCTTTCAACTGAAATCCTTGCAGAAATCAATCGTGAAGTTATCCGTTCTATCAACAGTCAAGCTAAAACTGGTGCAAGCCAAGCTTCTACTGCTATGAATGGTGTATTCGATCTGTCTACAGATGCAGATGGTCGTTGGAGTGTTGAAAAGTTCAAAGGTCTTATGATCCAAATTGAACGTGAAGCAAACGTAATCGCAAAAGAAACTCGCCGTGGTCGTGGTAACTTTATCATCACTTCTAGCGATGTTGCATCTTGCTTGTCTGCAACTGGTATGCTTGACTATGCACCAGCACTTAAAGATAACCTGAATGTTGACGATACTGGTAACACATTTGCCGGTGTTCTTAATGGTCGCACAAAAGTATATGTTGATCCATATGCAACAGTCGATTATATCACAACAGGTTATAAAGGTACTAACGCATATGACGCTGGTATCTTCTATTGCCCATACGTACCTCTTACAATGGTTCGCGCCGTTGCTGAGGATAGCTTCCAGCCAAAAATTGGTTTCAAAACCCGTTACGGCATGGTATCTAACCCATTCGTTGGTGCAACTGCTTCTGATGGTCTTGCTGCAGCTAAGACTAATCAGTACTACAGAATTTTCCGTGTAGACAATATTCTCGCATAGATTCTAAAAACAATAAAGGAGAGCATCAAAGAATGCTCTCCTAATAAAACTCAAAGGCAGTGTTTCGGCACTGTCTTTTTTTAATCTAAAATGCAATTCCATTGTTCATTCACATAGAACGCTTCTAATGTATTATCTTTACCGAATGGTGAGATAATTTTACATACTGGAGGATTAGTATCATCACCACGTTCATTATGTCTCATACTCATAGAACCTTCTACAATTTGACAATCGTGATGTGATGGTTGAACCATCGATCCCACAAACCTAACTGTTACGACTTGCATTATACTGTTTCCTCTTCATTGCGATAAAACCAAGCTTCCAGGTCAAAATCTTTAGCTGCTGATACTGCAACTTCAAAAACTTCAAAAGGATCTGTACCCTTAACTGTATCATTATTCCAAATAGTAGCTTGAACTCCGTCTCCTGGAAAAGCTGTGACACATCCTACATTGTGATAATGATAACCATCTTCAGTGTACTTGATGTCCCAAATTGGAGTGCCGTAAGACCATTCACCAGTACTAGCTTCTTTAACACGCTCAAACTGAAAGCGAGCCGAAACATTTGAAGGAGCGTTATTTACATAATTATTCCAAATACCGGTACCGGTTACATATGAAGGAAGTTTAGTTTTCATTTTTATGTCTCTTTCTTCTTTGTCTTGATTCTCTTTACTCTTTTTTTGTAGCGCATTTCTGCGCTACTGTCAAGAGTTTTTATCCGTGATCATATGCACAATGTACAGTTTTTTTGTTTTTCCAAGCAAATATTAGATTATAATACCAACTTTCATTTTTGTTTCTTAGTATCTGCAGGGGAGAACTATCAAGACCCTCTTTGTTCCGCTCTGCAACATATTCTTCAACTGTGAAAGACTTCATCAATTCTTTCATGAATTTGGCTTTAGTGAAAGGACCGCCGTACTTGAACCGAGCGATAAAGAGGTCTTTTGGTTTACCAACACGCGATGGATGAACATTTACACCATTTTTTGAAACTGCTGGCCAAACGGGTCGACCCTCATAGTCGCCAGTGTAGTGCAAATAGCCACCGTGATATGTGAAGTCATTTTTATTGAACTTTGTCATTTCAGGCTCTCTTTCTGTTTCTCTTTACTCTTACTTTGTATCTGATTCGTATAAGATTGTCAAGTCTTAATATTAATTAAAAACTACTTTGACTACGTTGCCCTCAGGATCAAACATTGTGCTGACTCTATTGACTTTGCAATTAGTAGCAGTTCTACACTTCCACCATTCTTCAGCTTCTTTTTGTGTATCAACAGTCAGTGTATTCCACTCAAGAGGACCTTCAGTGTGAGGTTTACCAGTTGTCTCATCGAACTGCCTTACAGTGAATTGACTTCTAAGTTTCCACATAATATCTCTCTCTTTCGATTTTTTACTCTTACCTTATATCGAATATAAGCTGTTATGTCAAGTATAAATAGACGTATAAATGAAATTAAATTAGGTAAGCTAAAATGGCGACATTAACACAAAATTTAAACTTTTTACAGCCTACAAATTTTAAGGTAGTAATAGATCATTCTAAATTTGGCAACTTAGAATTCTTTGCTCAGAGAGTAGTTCATCCAGGGATTACTATATCGTCTCCCAATTTACCCTATTTAAGAGTTGCTACTGTTCCTTTACCAGGAGATACTTTAACTTTTGAAGATTTGGCTATGGATGTTTTAGTTGATGAAAATCTAAAAACTTATTCTGAAGTATTTAATTTATTAACGTCTATGGTACAAAAAAACGTTGAAAGTCCTTTAGATAATAGAAGAACAGACTTAACGTTTACGCCAACAATGGATATTACTCTCACTATAACTAGTAGCCACAATAATGTCATTAAAACTATTAGATATATAGATTGTGTACCTACAAGTATAGGCACTATATTACTAGAAGCAACATCGGACACGTCACCCGTGATTACATTTCCCGTACAATTCAGTATAGGATATTATGAAATAAAATAAATTATTATATTATGGAGAAATAATTGCTAACAATTGAAACTACTTTAGAAGAATGGCAAAAAGATTGCCAAATAGATGAAAAAAATTTAGTTAGATCCACCGTAGAAATTGCAAAACTACACGCAAAATATTTACAGGTTCTTTCTATAAACAAACTACAACTTAAAAAATCTGAGATGAAACAAAAAACACTTTTATTAGAAAAGTGGAAATATTATAATGGAAAATTGTCTCAAGATGAAATCGATGCACATGGTTGGACTTATGATCCTTTTGATGGTATAAAGCCACTCAAAGGAGATATGAACCGTTATTACGATGCAGATGAAGATATTCAAAAATCAGAAGAACGAATAGCATACTACAAAACTTTTGTTGAGACACTTTCAGAAATCGTAGAAAATTTAAAATGGAAGCATCAATCAATAAGTAATATTATTAGATGGAAACAGTTTGAGGCTGGTGGATAATGATTGAAAAAATTTCGGTAATGAAGAAAAATGAAAGCCAACTGCTAGTTGATTGTGACAGCGGAATTCTTATGGAATTAAATGAATACTTCAGTTTCTTCGTGGATGGATACAAATATATGCCTCTTTATCGAAATAAAGTTTGGGATGGCAAAATTAGAATATTCAATGGAATGACGCAAGAGTTGCCGGCAGGTCTACTACATCAACTCAAATCATTTTCGAAACAACGAGGATATGAATTAGATTATGAAGATAGTGAATATGGTTCTCCCGAGCAATACAATCAAATAGATCCCGACACTGTTATGAAATTCATTGAAACTTTAGATTTAAGAAGCAAAGGTAATCCTATAAAAATAAGAGATTATCAATTCGATGCTATATGCACTGCAATTAAAAATAAAAGATCGATACTGCTATCTCCTACAGGTTCAGGTAAATCTCTAGTCATTTATGTTTTGTTAAGATGGTATATGAAAAACAACGATAATAAAGTATTAGTAATTGTTCCAACAACATCATTAGTACAACAGATGTTTGCGGATTTTTCGGATTATTCGACACATGATAATTCTTTTGCTGTTGAGAAAGAATGTCATGTAATATATTCTGGAAAAGCTAAACATGATATAAAAGAACGTATAATTGTTAGTACTTGGCAATCCATATATAAACTTCCTCCGAGTTGGTTTTCTAATTTTGGAGTAGTATTCGGAGATGAGTGCCATGGATTTAAATCGAAATCTCTTACATCTATTATGAATAAATGTGTAAACACTGCGTATAGATATGGAACAACAGGGACACTTGACGGTACACAAACCCACAAACTTGTTTTAGAAGGTTTATTTGGTAAAGTAAGAAAAGTTACCACAACAAAAAAATTACAAGATGACGATACTTTAGCACCTCTCAATATTTTTATGTTGACTTTAGAATATAGTGAACAAGAAAAAATGGAAAATGTAGGTAAAACTTACGCTCAAGAAATTAATTGGATCGTACTAAATGAAGCTAGAAACAACTTCATACGAAACTTGGCCATTGATATGAAAGGAAATACATTAGTCCTTTTTCAATTTGTAGAAAAACATGGTAAAGTTCTACATGATATAATTTCTGATAAAGCAGAAGAAAATAGAAAGGTATTCTATGTATCTGGCCAAACAGAAGCTACGGACAGAGAAGCTATAAGAAAAATTGTTGAAACTCAAAAAGATTCTATAATTGTAGCTTCTTTAGGCACTTTTAGTACAGGTATAAATATTAAGAACTTACATAACATCATATTTGCTTCTCCTAGTAAATCTCAAATCAGAGTATTACAAAGTATAGGAAGAACTTTAAGAAAAAGTGATGATGGTAGAGTGAGTAAGTTATACGACTTAGTGGACGATCTAAAACACAAATCAAAAGATAATTACGCATTACTTCATGGAGAAGAAAGACTAAAAATCTACAAGAAAGAGAAATTTGATTTTAAAGAGTACAGGATAAAGCTATGAATACAAATAACGTACTACAACTAAAGTTAGCTAATGGAGAAGAAATAATTTGTGAGTTATTGGAACTCGCGGATGAAGATTCCATAGATGAAGAATTTGAAGTAGTTGCAAGGAACTGCTTAAAAATAACTACATCAGAAATGACAATCAATCGTGTTTTATGTATGCTTAAACCTTGGATGTCTTTTCAAGATACTATAGGTAATAATTTAGCTTCAATAAATCCTCAGCATATAGTATCAAGATGTATTCCTAGCGATGAATTGATGGAACAATACGAAAGGGCTACTTCCGCAAATGACTACGATGAAGAAAATGATGAACTATTTACAAAAAAAGACCTCTTAGACGCAGCCAACTGGATGCAAAGATTGGGAATAACTAAAGAGCATGAGATGTTAGATTCTGATGAAAATGTGATTAAGTTTCCTGAAGGTAGAAAACACTAGTATATACCCCACTCACTAAGAAGAATCTTATTATAACAGATTCGTTGAAAACGTCAATAGAAAATATGTGGTAGACAAAATATAATTTTTGTAGTATAATGTTAAATAATGAAGGAGCGAATATGCCTAAAGCAAAAACAAAAAATACTCATTACGTGAACAATCAAGAATTTTCAGCAAATATTGTTGAGTATGTAAAAACCGTAAACGAAGCAAGAAAAAAATCTGAAGAACTGCCTGTAGTTACTAACTATTTGGCAGAATGTTTTTTAAAAATCGCTGAAAATTTATCACATAAATCTAACTTTATTCGGTACACTTACCGAGAAGAAATGGTTATGGATGCAGTAGAAAATTGTTTAAAGGCAGTAGAAAATTATAATATCAATGCAACCACTCGCTCTGGAAAACCAAATGCTTTTGCATACTTTACACAGATTATATGGTACGCTTTTTTGCGCCGTATAGCTAAAGAAAAGAAACAACAAGAAATCAAAGAAAAATACTTGTCACAATCTGGAATAGAAGAATTTTTGGTTTCAGAGCAAGGAGAAGCATCTTCTGTTGTTGCCACTCACTTTATCGATGTTCTTAAAGACCGTATTGACAAAGTGAAAGAATATGATACAATTATGAAAGAATTTGGTAAAAAAGAAAAGCAACAAAGGAAGAAGCGAACAGTAAATGCTGATTCAGATTTAAAGGATTTCTTAGAGTGAAAATACTTATTCTTAATGATACACACACAGGCATAAGGAACTCATCCGATATATTCCTAGATAATGCGTCTAAATTTTATTCGGAACTACTATTTCCCTACTGCGACAAGCACGATATTAAACAGATACTACATTTAGGAGATTATTATGATAATAGAAAAATTATTAATTTTAAATCTCTAACCCATAACAGACATTCTTTTCTCAATCCTATGAGAAAACGAGGAATGACTATGGATATTATTCCGGGTAACCACGATACTTATTTTAAAAATACAAATGATTTAAATTCTCTAAAAGAGTTATTGGGTCATTATATGAACGAAATCCATATTATAATGAAGCCTACAGTGATGAACTATGGTGGTCTTGACATTGCATTACTACCATGGATTACTAATGAGAACCATTCAGAATCTATGAATTTTGTTAAGAATTGTAAAGCATCTATCCTCGGCGGTCACTTAGAACTAAGTGGTTTTGATATGATGAGGGGTATTCAAAGTCGTGGTGGTTTAGACAAAAATATCTTTTCAAGATTTGAAACTGTTATGTCTGGACATTATCATACAAAGTCTCAGCAAGACAACATTATGTATTTGGGCACACAGATGGAATTTTTCTGGTCAGACGCGCATGATCCTAAGCACTTTCATGTGTTAGATACTGAAACCCGAGAAATAGAAGCTATTAGAAATCCATTCACATTATTTGAAAAGATAGTTTATGATGAT
>Ga0209634_1000091_pt1 | contig 75276 bp, 55 predicted proteins | sample LinPmetageLP40_FD_184043 | JGI IMG/M metagenome (GOLD analysis project Ga0209634, IMG submission 184043) | Marine viral communities from the Pacific Ocean - LP-40 (SPAdes) (version 2) | ecosystem: Environmental > Aquatic > Marine > Oceanic | place: Pacific Ocean | collected 2010-08-26
GTTTATTCCAATCTTGTTCAGGTCTAACCTCTAAATTCGTTTTCCAAGCCGCGTCTAATATATTCATATTAACACCAACATCATTTCCCATAGAAATAAGTGCATTAATATCTTTAGGAAAACATGTGCCTCCAAACCCTAATTTACCGTCAGGTCCTGGTACATGTAGATGAGAATCACCAATACGACCATCAGATGAAAAACCATACACGGCATCGTCCCAATTAATTCCGACTAATTTTGCTAATCTATAGTACTCATTCATTAATGAAACTTTAGTAGCAAAAAAGGTATTATTCATATATTTTATAAATTCCGCGGTTTTTGAATCAGTATGTATAAAATGACGGTTCATAAATCTATTTGAAAATAGTTTTTCAACTCTATCCGTTAGTTCTTTGTTACCACCAAAAATTATTCTAGACTGAGTTAACATATCTAACTTAGCCGTTCTTTCAGTTAAAAATTCAGGTGAAAATATTATATTTAAATGAGGGTATTTTACTTGTAATTTTTCTGTTGTACCTGGTAAGACGGTTGATTTAATAATATATATAGGACCTTCTATTGAGTCTTCAAAAACTTTTTCAATAAAAGATAGGTCTTGTCTACCGTCAACACACATGGGTGTTGGTACACACACAAATATAAAATCTGACTCATGTGTTTCATCTTTAGTGTGTGTCGACTTTAAAGGGTCAATATCATATACTCTAATTTCATTTGTCGGTGAAAATGCAAAAATTTGTGATTCACCTACAAAACCATTTCCAATAATTCCTACTACATTTTTCATTTTATTTTCTGTGTTTAGATGGGACCCATCCATGGTCCCTATAATTAATAACAATTTGATTTCTCAAATCCATATGTGAACCTTTCTTCCACGACGCACTACTATCTGTACCATAGTCCCATCCAGTTTTTTTCATACTACCCCATAAATCTTGGTTTTCTGGAGGATGTGGAGGGACGTAAGTTTCAATGTTTCCATATTTAAGGGCTAAGTAACTTAACTGTATATCTTCACCATTATCCCACGTCATTGGTTCTTCATAAAAGAGATATTTCAAGTTTTGTTTTCTCAAAAACCAAGAATGACCAACCAAATCAACTTTTGTTATTTCGTTGTGGTTACCACCGTTCCAACCAATTTTTGCATGACGGCCGTAGTTATACGTATCTAATTCACCTGTAAACAATACACCTGCGGTTCCTAAGATTGCATCACCAGTTTTTTCTAATGTGTTGAAGCAATTTTCAAACCATCGAGGTCCGGGAATGGTGTCATCATCAAAGAATACCACATACTCAGTTTGAGCCAACAAACCAAGGGCAAATCTTCCATGAAATTTAAAGTTATGATTTGAGTTTATAATTTTATAGTCCCCAAATTCTTCAGATAAGTCTATCTGTTCCCTATCTTCTGGATTGTTATACCAAATCCAAATTTCTTTTGGTTTAATGGTTTGATTTTCAATTGCCTCAATCTGTTCTTTAAGATATTCAGGTCTTTTATAGCAATTTAATATTATTGTAATATCATTCATGTTCATATATTTGTTTTGAGTTAGGTTTAGATTCTGCTCCAGCTTTATTAAAACGGTTTTTAGGTAAAATTATTTCTTTTCCGTTAAGTTCTAATTTAAATTTTTTAGAAAATAAATTTACATTATCTTTGTAATTAGTATAAAGTTCGTCATGTGAGATTATTATACAATTATCACTATTTAATTCTTTAGATTTATTAAGATAATTTTCCCATACTTCGATAATACCATCGTTATGTCCGTATTTTTGGTAACTTTTATTCCACTTATCATAGTCTTTATAAATTACTATAATTTTGTCTGAAAATTTAAATGAAGGGTAAGAGTGTTTAATGGCGATATACTTATTATGTATACTTAATTGTTTTATGTCACATTTCCCATAAAAATTTTTATATCTAATATTTTTAAAATATTCTTTTAAGGTCCATTCTAAAAAATTGGTACCACTTCTTGGTAATCCGTAAATTTGTACTGTATTTTTCATAATAGTTTTGATATTTTTTTACTACTTTTACCGTTACCATATGGACACTTTTCATCTATAATGTAGTTTTTATTTATCTTATTAAACATTAATGATAAATCAAGAGGATTATCACACATATGAAGGTGACCAGTATCGAGACCTTCAGGTCGTTCAGTAGTCTTTCGACATACAATTACTTTTTTATTAAAAAAACTACCTTCTTCCTGTAATCCTCCACTATCACTAACCACAAACTTGACCTTCACTAATAATTCTAAAAGTTCAGTATGACTCAACGGCTCAATTACGATAACATGGGTTAAAATTTCTCTGTGTTTTTGAACGTTAGGGTTTGGATGTATAGGTAATATGAATTCTAAATCAGGATTTTCTTTTGCTACATTATTTAGTTCAGTAAACCACTCATCCATCCAATGATGGTTTTCTCTTCTGTGTAATGTCACCAAAACCTTATTTGTATATTCACATTTGTTTTTATAATCTAAAAGATTATCTAATACTGTATTACCGACTACATGACAAATTCCATTAACTTTTTCGCTGATTAAGTTATCTCTTGATAATTCTGTTGGACATAAATTAACATCAGAGATTCTCGCAATCATTTGTCTGTAACCTTCTTCAGGATACGGATGTTCTAAGTTATAACTTCTTAATCCTGCCTCTAAGTAATAAATCTTTTTTTGTCTATTGAATGCTGCAACCGCACATGCAAATGCTGATGCGGTGTCTCCTTGGACCAATACCGAGTCAAAATCTCCTTCAGGAAATTGTAAAAGACAATCACTAATTAATTGGTCTAATCTATTATCAGAATTACCAATAGTTATTCTATAATCAACTTTAATATCTTTTAGTAAATCAGGATGTTGACCAGTAAATAAAAGTTCATAGTTATCTAATTCTTTTATTAGTGGTTTAATTTTTAACCATTCAGGTCTAGTACCAAAACACAATAATACCATTATTTTAATTTTATAGTTAACCAACATTTATTACTACCCCCATTTGTCCACGTTTTTCTACCTGACTCAAAAATAATGTCATAGTTTTTAAAAGTTGATTTTAATTCACTTTCAAAAGATGGATAATGGAACGCATCATCTACATGTATAATCGTATTAGATTTAACGTTATCTTTAAAGATTTGATACCAATATTTTCTCAACTCCCCATCGGGACCATCGACAATGACTATATCATATTTTTCATCACTCGGAATAGATAACTTACCATCAGTTAAATTCTTTTTATCGTACATTCTAACATCAATACCCTCATGGTTAGGTGCCCATTGAGGATTATCCTCGTAAGTAACATAAGTTACATTACTATATTTAGTTTTAAGTGCTTCATATAGTTTTACTGTGGTATTACCTGCTCCGAACTCTAAAATACTAATACTACTTTTATTAGGTAGAGATTCACCAATCTGTTTAACTTGTGTAGGCGTCATAGCATTAGTACCATTAACTAACCCTAAATTTTCAAAAATATTTACCATATGCAAACTTTATTATTTTTTTGTTTTAAGTATCCTCTATTATTACCGACAACCCATGGGTTAATAGTGGAGCCAATATCAATATAGGTGTTATTTTTATTATGTGAATGTAATTGATGTGATAGTATATTACCTAAAGGTCCGGATGAAAAAAGAAATAATTGATTTTCCTCTTCATCGGAATAAATTTTAGAGTCTTCAATAATTTTACTAACTTCTGGTTCTTTCCAAGAAGTTAAATTTAACGGAACATACTTATCAACTTTAAATGGTAATTCTTTATTTAGACCAACTTTATTAGCATATAAAACAACCCTACCTTCCCATTTATTAAATTCCGGTAAAAAATTATGTTTAAAATATTCGTAATTAGCATTAACAAATATATTTGCCCAAGTTACATTAGATGACCCTACATTGTCTCTCATCCATTGTACGTGTTCCATAGGTTGACAACAACTACAACTAACACCCACATGATAATCTTCATGTTGATATTTAAATGACTCTAATAGTAATTTAAACTCTTTATCGTTATTATTTGGGTTAAATGACCACCCATCACAGTTAGTTATTGGTTGATTAATTAAAATTTTATATTCCCCATCAGCATATTTACTAAAGGCGAATTTTTTTCGTTTTAAAACTTTATCAAATAATAATTCTATGTCGGATTTAAAATTTTTCACTTTATTTATATATTTCTGTATCTTCGTTTATCACTCCACTGTACCTTTTTACTTTTACCTAACATACTATATTTAGCCACTACTTGGTTAAATTTATTTCTGGTTTCTTGAGTATGTGGGTTACCATTGTTTTGTTGGTCCGTATTAGTCATTATTTTTTTTATTTCTATTGTTATGTCTTTCTAAGACTGTTTTATGTAATTCTCCCATATTTTGTCTAGCTGAAGTAGATACCGAGCCCTTACCTTCGCTTTCATGGTGGAAATATATAAATAGTCCTTTAGGTATTCTCTTACCAATAAAACCAGCGTCCATCATTTGTACCCATAAATCATAGTCGACCCATCCTTTCATTTCTGTGTTATATCCTTCTACTGATTCATATGCTTCACGAGAATACATAGAACTATTAACAATAAAAGGACCCTGTAACAGTCTTTCTTTAGACCACTCAGGTCTTTTTTCTAATCCTTGCATTTCACCTACATGAACAGTATCACAATATACCGGACTTATCTTAGGGTTCTTCTTTATGAGGTTAACTCCCATTTTAAGGTAACCAGGGTAAATCATGTCATCAGCATCCAAAGGTAATATATATTCCCCCTTACCTTCTCTAACCGCAACGTTTCGAGTATCAGAGACTCCCGTGTTCTCTTTATGAATTATTCTTATACCTTCTTGACCTTCTAATGAATCTAATTTCATTAAACAGTATTGGTCATCTGAACCGTCATTAACTAAAGTAATTTCAAAATTAGTATAATCTTGGTTATAGACTGATTGTAAAGTAGGGTTTAATCTTTTAGCGTAATTATAAATTGGCATAGCTAAGGTTACTAATGGTTCACCTTTCTTTATTGGTTTTTTATTAAATTTAGTAGGTATCAGTATAGGTAATTTATCTTCGTACATACTTAGAAATTTTAACCTATTACTTTCCCATTTATTATTTGTTTCACCGATAGATAAGTGTGTTATTCTAACGTCATAAAATACACCGATTTTAACACCACTAATATAATTTTTAAAACTAAAACCTAAATCATAAAAATGAAAACCATCAAAAGATTCGTCAAAGGTATGTTTTATTTTTGTTTTATTTAACGCAATAAAAAGACCATCAACAATAACGGTTTCATCTAATTTACTGCCTTTTGATTCACTATATTGATTAGTCCATTTTTTTTCTCCTTGTTGGTGATTAACCACGCCTAACATTTCTTCAGTAATTTCCCACCATCTTGCTGACTTCGGAAAAAATTTAGTACCCGCAACCCCTAAAATACCATATTCAGGATTTCTTTTAAAATGTTTTAATATTTTATTACCCCAATTTTTCTTTTCAAAATAAAGGTCATCATGACATAATACTACTATATCGTTAGTTGCTTTTTCTAAAATTATATTATATGCCTCACTTAACGAATGAGTACCAGGGTTTTCAAAAGGAATGACTTCCATTTTATGAACGCCACATGATTTTTCTATATATTCTTTAAATGTGGGGTCTATTTTTTTAGTGCAATATCCAATAGTTATCATATACCTTTATTTAGTTACCCGTTGAACCAAAACCATTTTCGTTACGGTCTTTTTCTTTTATTTCAGAGACCCTTTTTAATTTTACATCTCTACCTTGAACTACTGGACATATAACTGCTTGAGCTATCTTATCACCAAATTCAATTACTTGTGGTTCAGGTGTTAAATTTATTAATATAACTTTAATTTCTCCTGTGTATCCTTCATCGATTGTACCTGGAGTATTTAAAACCGTTAATCCTTTTTTAAGTGCTAATCCACTTTTAGGTCTAACCTGTACCTCACATCTTTTAGGTACATTTATATGTAAACCCGTACCTACTAAAACTCTTTCAAATCCATCTAATGTTACTTTTTCATTTGCCCTTAAATCAAATCCAGAGTCACTACCATAATGATACTTGGGTTCATCATTAATAGACTTAAACGAATACTCTACCTCAGTAGGTTCAAATCCTGTATCTGTAAATGATTTTTCTAATTCATCATAATCGATTCCAAACGATTTCATCATTGATTTAGGGTCGGACATATCAACATCACTTAAAGTGTTTTTAAGGTCTGTTAATTTAGACATATCCTCTTTTAATTTATTTAGTTTATTTAACATAAGTTATTTTAATTTATATATTTTTTTAATCAACTCAACTAACACATGAACATCTTTTTCACAATATTCAGATATTGGTATTAAACCATTTGAATTCCAATAGGTGTCATGTACTAAATTACCTGTCACTTCACCCGTTTTAGGACTATCGATACCCATAGAAACACACATCAAATCTAGCGAAGAGATACCAAAATTATTGCCGAATTGCCAAATTTCTTTAGTGTCTAACGCCTTAAATTCCCATGGTTTAGTGTCATAAGATGGTAGTAATTTAGGAGGTAGAATATTATTAGTTAAAAATCTTTTACCTAGTACAGGTATATCAAAAAATTTAATATTATGACCACAAAGATAAAAATCTAATTTTTCTACTTTATTAAGTAGTTCTTTAACTTTAATTAATAAATCTTTTTCATCATCTTCAGCGATAGTTTGAGTATGTATATCACCTGATGGTGTTATAAACGAAAAAGATGCGACAATTATTTTAGAAAACTCTGCAACTAACGCCGCCTTGTTTATAAAAATCTCTTCAGGTTTCTTACCTTCTTGGTCAGGATATTTTCTAATAAACCAATCAATATAGCTTTCAAATAATCTTGCTAATTCTGGTCTGTTTTTTTTTAGGGTTGGTAAATCTTTTTCTATTCCGACAGTTTCTAAATCGAAAAATAAAAGTTTATTTAATGGTAAATTTATCATTTTAATAGTGTTTTATATATTTGTGCTCTTGTTTTTGTGACGATATTTAAATCATATTTATCTTTTACTGTTTCATATAGTCTTTCACCCAAATCTTCTGCCCATGATGGGTTCTTTACTAATTTTTTAACATATTTAGCCCAATCAGCATGATTTCTACCTTCATTTACTAATAGTGCGTTACCATCAACAAACTCACCGTATTTTAATGCGTGTTTTAAGTCTATAGTGTAGGGTCCAATATTTGAAGCGATAATCGCCTTTTTATAAAATCCTGCTTCAATAACTTTCAATTGAGATTTCATTCTATTAAAGATATGGTTTTTAATAGGTGCTAATGATACGTCAAATTTAGAATAATTTTTAGCGTAAGATGTAACAGGTTGGGTCCAAACTCTGTGATAGAATTTTTCATTCTCATAAGGTTTAGGATTATATCTTTGTAAATATTTTTTATAATCATCGTCAATTAAACTATAATTTTTTGTAAATATTTTTTCGTATTCCGCCCAAACAGTTTCTTCAGGTTTAATATCTCGTTGTTTCTGTTTTTTTGTTTTTTGGTCTATTTCAGTAACAGTACCTCTTGTATCAAACCCGCAAAGATATAAATCAAACGTATCATTAAGTGTTCCTGTCTTACTAAAACAATCGGATAATATTTTTAAATCATGTAAGTGTGATGACCCCCCTAACCAACCAAACCTTAACTTATCTGAAGGTTCGGTCTTAGCCATGAATTGAGGTTCTTTAGGGTTAATGGCATTTGGTAAAACAAATACATTTTTATTTAGTTTTTTAATTTCTTGTGCAAAAATTTCTGTAGTTGTAGTTACATACTGAGCGGCTTTTAAATTAGCTCGTATTTTCAAATGTAATTTATTATTAGTAATCATTACATGTGCAGGATGCTCTTTAGTCGGTAACCAATAGTCATCTATGTCGGCTATAGTGATAACCCCCCATTTTTTTAACTTTTCTAAAAGTGGTGGTGTTGAATCGTAGTCTTTAGTAATTGTTCTATGAAAATGTACTATATCGTAATTTTTCCAATAATTTTCATCATTAACTTTTGGTTCGTAATCGATATCTACATGAAAATCATCAGGATTTTGATTTTGTAGGAAGATGTGTGGTTCTACTGAACGAAATTTACCGACACCTGTTCTATCGGATGGTAGTACTAATATTCTAATCTTTGACATATATTTTAAGTTTAATCAAAATATAGTAAAAGATTTTTAATAAGAAAAGGTATGCTTATTTTTTTACCTTCTTAATCTTTAATACTTTTCCTTCGAATATGTGATTACCTACTCTAAGTGATAGAGTTTCGTTGGTTTTTTTAGATGATTCAGATAATAAACCCGCATTTGATAACTCTTCTTTAACTACGTCTCTTACTGTGTCTCGTACAACATCTCTAATCATTTGTTTTAGGTCATTGTTAGGACTTAAAGAAGTGGTTGTGGTTATACCTTCATTTTGTGTTGTTGATGTGTTAGGTGTCTTATTATTATTCATTAACCTTGATGCTCCTTCTATAATATCATTAGATAAAACAGGGCTATTGGTTTGTGGTTGCGCTATTGGATTCTCTAACATTAACTTTTTTATATCGTCAGGTAATTTAGAGTTATTTATAGCGTTTTCACTTACAGGTTGACCTAAATTAGTGGGTTGTTGTACAGGTTGTTGAGGTATCGGTTGTTGTACCATTTCTTGGGGTACATTATATGTCGCGTTAACATTTTCGGCCATAGGTAATGAATTACCATTATTATTTCTAGGGGTTTGGTTGTGTTTATCCATTATTTGTCTAGAAACGGCTAATTTCTGCATTAAGTCACTCATATTATTTTATATTAAAATTTAGCGTTTAAAATTACACTTGACATACTATTATCACCATTAGGGTTGTAGTTAGGTCTCGGTCTATTAAATGTATCGCTAGTTAGTTTATAAGTAAAGATTTTGTCAACTCTGAATAATCTCCATCCCGGTAATGGTTTTTCACCTATAGATGCGGTATGGGAAGCTCCTTCTATATCCCACGCCCTTAGCACCATATTATTTCCACCTTTACTTCTTCCTACACATACAGGTTCAATAGTTCTATAACCTTTACCACCAGGTTCTTTACCATCATAATTAATAATCACAACTTTTCGGTCTCTAATTGATTTTTCAATATCATTAAGAGATGCTATTTCATTTATAAGACCTTTAACGGTTGTAATTAATTTCATTATAAATCAAAGTTAGGATAAGGGTTATTTGAACTAAATTTATCAATCTTAGTGTTTTCTACTCTCGCTTGTATATCTGTTGATGTACCTGCTTGTTCATTATAAACATCTAAAAATTGTGAAGTACCTCTACCTATATTATCACCGTCCGCCATGGCGTCAGGGTGTTGAGGTGAATAAAGGTCACTCTTAGGTGAAAAATCATTCTTTGGAAATAATTTTGCTCTTTCAGCTTCAGCGAACTCAGTTAATGAATTTACTGGTTGTGCGAAATCTAATTTGTCGTTTTGTGTTGCCATTATATTAATGTTTTCATTATATCGTTTATTTGTTTTATCTGTTCAGTAACAGAAGTGTCATACTTATTAATTCCCTTCTCATGTTTTTGTTGGGGATTAACAACTATTTCGTCCTTAGTGTGGTATTTAATATATTCATTTTCCATACCACCTTCAGATTTGGCTTTCTTACCTATATCTAAGGTGTTTCTCCAATAATCTAAGACATGGTTACACCATGTTTTCATTCTATCACCACCATTTAGTATAAACGGGGCGTCTTCGGTACTACCATCAAAGGAATCAAACCAATTTTTAATTCTTTTTAATCTTTGGTAATTTAAAACATTACTGTCTCTTAATTCTTTATTTCTATTAAACCCCTCGGTATTACTGTCAGCCTTAACAGAATTAAAACACTTAGATAGGTGGTCTACTAGCGAGTCAGGTAATTTTACTTTTCTATCGTATAAATCTTTATTCATTTTTTAATAACTTAATTAAATCTACCACAGATAAACCATCCATATCGGCTAATTTTTTTAAAGCTTTAATATTTCTAACTATTATTGGTGAAATATCTTTTTGTACTTTTAAATCCATATCTTCAGACTTACTAACTAACATATCGTCAGCCATTTTTAACAACTCTTCCTTACTAAGTATCTTTCCTTTTTCAGTTAATCTACCCTTCATTACAAAGTTTTTCTTACCTTTAAATTCCGATGAATCATCTAATTTAGAGTCTTTACCCATTTCTTCAGCTCTACCTTTAGCGTCATCTTCTTCAAAACCTAACTCATCCATAAAGAAATCTATTGTCTCATCAGCGTCCATAAATTTTGTTTCATCGTATCCGAAGGCGTCTTCCATATCTTCTTCACTAACTTCTTTTTTTTCAACACTTTCACCATAATAAACTCTATACCCTCTAGTTAATGGGTCTTGAGTAATTCGAGCCATTGCAACTGTCTTATCCATAGTAGTATTACCGTCAGCACTAACATTAGGGTCTAAAATAGGTATTTTAGAATTTAACATCGTACCATCATAGTCTATTACTTCATCCATTTCCCCTTCAGGTTTTTCGCTCTGTATAATGTCTAAAAACTCTTTATGTGTGTTACAAGGCATAAATGTTTTCCTTTTGTGTTTGTGGTATCCCTCACAACCTAATTCTTTTGCGGCTTTCTCAGCGACCTCCTTTGTTTTATAAAGATATGACTTCATTGGTTCTTTTTTAATATAAATACTGCGAACAAAGTATTTATCTATAAAAACCATTCATGGCAAGTCAGAATATTAATAATTATAATTTTAATCGATACGATATACGTTTAGACAATAGTAGCTACTTTGACCTAACAATTGCTTCAGATGAAAGAGATTACGATGAGGAGGTGGTTTTCTCTAAAAAGTTAATCGCTGAAGATGATGGGGATAGGTTGCCTGTCTATATTGATTTATCATCAGATTTATCAAATCAAAAGATGAGATTACTGTGGAATGTTAATTACAGTGGTAATACTTTGGTATCTGAAAATTATTATAACCCTAAAAATGTTGATTTATTTTGTGAATCCGCAACTACCTTATGTGATATAGGTTTAGTTGCAACAGATAATGGGTTATATGATAAAATGACTGGTGAGACAATAACTTTCACAATGGCCATAAATGATTTTGAAAAATGGAACCCCCATTATTATGACCGTAGAATGAAATTCCATCCCGTTACTTCTTACGCAGATTGGCCAAATCATAGATTTTCAGGTAATTCTAAAACAATTTATAATATAGTTTCTAAAAACAATGGAGACTCTATCGGTTATTATAATGAATTATACGGAGGATTCTACCAAGGATTTTATAAGTTATTTGGGTATGACTATGAAGTATTTCCTGAAAGGGTTAATAAAGGTTGGACTATGGAGACAATCATTAAGCCAAGACAAAGAGAAGAGTTTAAGATACAACCTTCTGAAGTATATTTAAATGATGTTTATCCTGATAATGCAGGTATGTTTTTTTATTTTGGTACAAGAGCTGAAAATAAATATTACCATCCAGCTTCAGGTAAGACGGAATCTAAAAGAGGTAATCAAGGTTCGGACGGTTTAGGTTGTTACAGTTATAATTGTGGATTTAATATTGATGCTTCAGGTAAAAGTTCGACTGAATGGTCATATAAAAGGGTAACTTCAGGTTTGACTGATTGTATACGAACATGTGCATGTTCCAATACTGGTGTAACAAATTCTAATTGTTTTAATGTATTTCCGACAACAGGTACTACTGTGAAACACGAGACAGGACCATGTGGTGCGTATGATACCACGGTCGTAAATCCGCCTATTGACCCAGGGGTTGACGCATTATCTAACGCAATGTCTATTAGATTATCAGGTGACCCTAAAAACCCTAAACTTTGTGTTAAGTATATTAAATTAACAGGAGACTGTGTAACAACAGGTAGTTGTGGAACCACAGGTTTAACGTATTCTTCAGGTTATTGTATTAATGAAATATGTTCAGTTAGGGGTATATATGATGATTGTGGATATGATTCTTTAGTCTGTTTAACTGCTAATACTGAGGAAAGATGGGTAATGTTTTCTGCCGTTTTTGAAAGGTATGAATTATTAGAGGATTGTGATTTAATAAATTGGGGTGGATTAGGTGATATTAGAGAAGTGGTATATCCGTCCGCCATAAATGGGGCGGCCTATAATTTAATAATGCCACCACAAACCCATGAAGGTCAGAAAAAAGAAAAAAAAGAAAGTATAATAGAATTAAATCGAAAATGGTTAAGAAATAAAGATAGGAGAAAAGGATTATTAAAATTATATGTTAATGGTTACTTATTTATGGTCATTGAAGATTTTGAAGAGATTATACCTCGTGAATTAAATACTCAAAAAGAAAAACAATTAGGTGTACCATTTAATATTAGTTGGGGTGGAGGAACTCAAGGACTTAGAGAAAGTCTAATGTTTAGTGCTTGTACTGCAACTGAAGGTCCTTATATACAAGACCCTGAAGATATGCCAAATCAAACCTTATCAGGTACTTCCTTATCGGGATTAACAACTGATATTTTAATAGAACCTAATTTTGGAGGAACATTTATGGGTGGAATATCTCAATTTAGAATGTATACCGAACCATTATCGACCCCTCAAATTCAACATAATTATAGAGAGTCACGAGTAAGATATAATTTATACGATTTTTGGTGTAGTAATTGTTTTGATTGTTTGTTAGGTTGTTACTTTAATTTTGATTTAGAAGAGGCCGCCTGTGATTTTGATTTTGTATCTAATGAAATAACTTGTGATTTTGGATTTAATATATCCGATAACAACCCTAATATTTAATAATTAAAAATGGAGTTTTTTATAAGAAAAAATAGTACATTACCAATAATAAAGGTACAAATTGTAAAAGATGGAAGAGTAGATTTTAGAGAATTTGATAATCTAACTAAAGATTCGACTATAACTTTTAGTATGTGGAATGAAGAGACAAATGTTTATTATATTATGAATGAACCAGCATATACTATGGTTAAACCTGATAGTGTTGGAACAGAGGAAGTGGAATATTATGTTTACTACCAATTAAGTTCCCATGAGACCAGACATATCGGTGGTTATGTAGGGGAATTTAAAATAAAAAATAGCCAAGGTGAAATTATATTACCAAGAAGGAAGGAACTTTTTATTAATATAACAGACTCTTTTAGTCGAGGAGACTTATGTTGTAAACCTCAGGGAGCAAACTAATATATCGTAATATTTATATGTATGGAATTTTTTATAAAACAAAATAGTGAACTACCAATACTTAAAATGCAAGTAGTTAGAGATGGTCGTACAGACGCATATAAGATATTTGATGCGGACTTGGATACGGCAACAATGAGGTTCTCAATGAAAAATGAAAAGAACGGTATACCAAAAATTTTAATGGAAAACGCATATATAACTGAAAAATCACAACTTAACCCCACTTCGCCCTATGAATATTATATTTACTATAAGTGGAGTAAAAAAGATACTAGCGTTAAAGGAAGATTTATTGGTGAGTTTCACATACATAATTCCATGGGTAAATTAATTGCACCAATAAGAGAAAATTTATATATAAACATAATATAAGATATGAATAATAACATAAGAAGAAAAAAAAATTTAGTAATAGAAAGATTAAATCGTAGATTGTTAGGTGAGTCTGAAATGGATTGTCCGAAAGCGACTCAAGATTTAGAATTAAACACTAAAAATAGAGACTCCTCTATCAAATCAGGACACATAAAGTATGGACCATTAAATGTGGATGAACCTGGAGATTATTGGAAAGACTTATCCAATCATTGGGATACCACAGAGGAAGCCGCTAAAAAATCTTTATGCGGTAATTGTGTTGCTTTTGATATATCAGAAAGAATGGATGAATGTATGCCGGGAATTACATCTGATGATGATGGTAGGTTAGGTTATTGTTGGATGCATAACTTTAAATGTCATTCGGCAAGGACCTGTTATACTTGGGCAAAAGGTGGTCCAATAGATAAGGACGAAGTTTCTTATGAATGGCAAGAAAGAAATTCATAATAGTTTGACAATCTTATAATAGTTACTTATAATTTGTTTAAGTGTTAAAGAGTAATCACGTCAATACGATGTGAGTAAATGTCTCAAACGTAAAAACAAATTATATGGTATCACAAGAACAAATTGAGAGCTTCCTCAACGGGGAAGACCCTGAAAAATATATAGTAGCGTTAGAATATGATTACGCCTCAGGAAAAATATTCAAAGTAATTCAACACCCTGTTCAGGGTAAAGTTATAAAATCTGACACATTTATTCCATTTGCTTGGGTAGGTAACCTACACGGAGTAAATTTTTATGGTGGCTCTAAAGAGGCTCAAAAACAAGCCATGTCCACTCACGGAATTATTATTGATAAGTTAGATACTCACAATGATGAAAGATTAAATAATGGGTTAAAATTCTTAGTAAAAACTACAAAATCTTATAGTAATTTAGTTAATTTTTTTAAAGGAGGGGGATTAGACCCGTGGGGTAGAGGTAATTCTGATAATATTATGATTTTATCACCAACTGAACAATACCTAATACAAAAAAATAAAAGATTATTTAAAGGTTTTGATGAGTACGATGAAGTCCATAGATTTGTTTTTGATATTGAAACTACAGGTCTTTCACCGGAAGAGAGTAGTATATTTCTTATTGGTATGAAAGATAATAAGGGGTTTGAAAAAGTTATCTCATGTGAAAATGAAGAAGAAGAACGAAAAGTTATTATTGATTTTTTTAACACTATATCATATTTAAAACCTACATTAATAGGTGGATATAACTCAGCTTTCTTTGATTTTCCATTTATTATTCGTAGAGCCGAAATCTTAGGGTTAGATATAAAAAAAATATCTAAAACCCTTAACCCAAAACAAAGTTTAAGACAAAAAGAAGGAATGTTAAAATTGGCTAATGAAATGGAGCCATATACTCAAACTATGATGTGGGGGTATAATATTGTTGATATTGCACACGCCGTTCGTAGAGCTCAGGCAATAAATTCAGATATTAAAAGTTGGGGTCTTAAATATATAACTCAATTTATTGGCGCGGAAAAAGAAAATCGTGTGTATGTGGAAGGAGATAAGATTGGTAAAATCTATTTTGATAATAAGGATTATTACTTTAATCCAAAAACGGGTGGTTATAAAGAAGTTGGGACACCAGGAACTGAAGATTTGATGGAAAGATTTCCTGGTCATTACGAAAAGGTAAACGGTAATTATATAATTGAACGCTATCTCTATGATGATATATGGGAAACTATGGTAGTTGATGGTGAATATAATCAAGCAAATTTTTTACTATCTAAATTAGTACCAACGACATATGAAAGGTTATCAACTATGGGTACGGCGACGTTATGGAAAATGATTATGGCAGCATGGTCATATAAACATAACTTAGCTATTCCTAAAAGAGGAGAGAAAAGACCATTTACAGGTGGACTATCAAGATTAATGGCGGTCGGTTACTCTACCGATGTTTTAAAATTAGATTATTCTTCTCTTTATCCGTCTATTCAGTTAGTACATGATGTTTTTCCTAAATGTGATGTTACGGGAGCAATGAAAAGTATGTTAAAGTATTTCAGAGATACTCGTATTAACTACAAGAAATTGGCGTCAGATTTATATATAAGTGACCCCGAAAAATCAAAAAAGTATAATCGTAAGCAACTACCTATTAAAATATTTATTAATGCCTTTTTTGGTTCCTTATCCGCACCCCATGTATTTCCTTGGGGTGATATGGATATGGGTGAACAAATAACTTGTACCGGTAGACAATACCTTAGACAGATGATTATGTGGTTTATGAAAAGAGGTTATAAACCTTTAGTGATGGATACTGATGGTGTCAACTTTTCGTCTCCTGAAGGTCGTGAAAAACACACATATATTGGTAAGGCCCTTAATGGGTTAGTTATTAAGGATAAAGAATATATTGGTACAGAAGCCGATGTTGCTGAGTATAATGATATCTTTATGAGAGGTGAAATGGGTCTTGATACTGACGGAGTGTGGCCATCTACTATCAATGTAGCACGTAAAAACTATGCACTTTTAACAGACACGGGTAAAGTAAAACTAACTGGTAATAGTATTAAATCTAAAAAATTACCTACATATATTGTTGAGTTTTTAGATAAGGGACTAAGATTATTATTAGATGGTAAGGGTCACGAATTTTTAGAACATTACTATGACTACACTCAAAAAATATTTGACAGACAAATACCAATTTCTAAAATTGCTAATAAATCTAGAGTTAAACAAAGTATTGAAGAATATAAAAACCACATAAAAAAAAGAACTAAATCGGGTTCTTTAATGTCAAGACAGGCTCATATGGAATTAGCTATTAGACATAATTTACCTGTTGGACTTGGTGATACTATCTATTATGTAAATAATGGTGAGAGAAAGTCGCATGGGGACGTACAGAAAAAAAATGTGTGGAAAGCTTCTGCAGTTGAGAAAAGAAAATATAAAGCAGAACATGGGGTGACAATGCCTGCGGATGGTGTAGAAGTGGTTTTAAATTGTTATCATATAAGTGATAAGTACATTAATGATACTCCAGATAAATTAGGTGAATATAATGTACCACGTTATTTAGCCGCGTTTAATAAACGTATTGAACCACTATTAGTTGTGTTTTCTACAGATATAAGGGATGAAATTATTGTTGACGACCCATCAGAAAGACCATTTTTCACTAATTCACAAACAAAACTTGTAAGGGGGTTTCCTCGTAGAGATGGGGACCAAGATACTTTAGATGAAGTTTTAACTTTATCTGAACCTGAGATTAGATTTTGGAATGATGTTAATATTAATCCTTACTATATGTATTTAGAAGATACTATGGGATTAGTTAATGAGGAGTACGTTAAAAAGAATCTTGATATTATGAGTTCTTTAACCCATCAGAAGACATAACATACCAATTATCTACTATAAATCTTAATTCTACAGAGGCGAATTTATCTAATTGAATTTCTTCGTACTCTTCATCTATAAGTTTATTAGTTTTAATTATGGTATTACCCATAGATTTAATTGTGAGATGTTCTGTCGTTAATTCGTCTAAAGTAACGGTACAGGTTTCATCACCACCACTATTTTTTACTATAATGACACTCTCACCTTTAGTTTTATAATGTGTTGAATTTTTAATTAATATAACTTCAGAAATTAACTTTTCTTCTCCGTTTATTAATTTCTTTACGGGGTATGATTTTATTATTCCCATACTTATATGACATACATTTGTCGAGGCAACGCTCTATATTGTAATGATTTATTAAGGTTTTCAGCTAAATTCGCTTCTCTTTCCATCATTTTGTCAGGTCTAAGTCTTTCTAAACGAGCCATTAACTCTTCCATTAGTTTACTTTTCTCATCTTTTGCTTCTGTTAGAAGAGAATCGTAATCCATTGTTATTTCAGAGTCTGGAGTTTTTAAATTACCACTAAACTTTCCCCTAACTCTACCTAAAGTTTCTTTAACATAAGAAACAAACCACTTTCTAACCCATGCTTGTGCTGGATTGTTTAATTCGTCCCATCTCATTTCATCAATCGGTATATCAGAAGGTAATCTTACAATATCAGGATTATTAGCTAAACAGTCTTCTCTATTATCAGTATCGTAATACCAATACCATACTTTGTATTCATTATTTTCTATATTACCAAAATCAAATTTACCTCCTGGTACATTAAATAAGTGTAATGCTTTTTTACCTTCAGGAAGTGCGGTAATTCTATAGGTTAACTCACCCGCAATTAATCTTCTTTTAATATTAATATCTTGCATCCTTAAAAGAATGTCAAATGCTGGTGTTATCATATAATTACCAGCCTGTCCCATTTGTGAAAATCCAGCACCTCCTCCGATACCTACACCACCCATACCACCAAATCCACCCATAAATGGGTCAAAAAAGGCCGCATCTAATTCGGCTCTTGTAAACCATAAGAGTTCATTAATTTCTCTACCCGCAGGTATTTCATATATTTGTTGGTTAGTTTTTAAGGTTACGAAATCTTTTTTTAATACATAATCACCTCCGGCCTGTAAACCTACTATTTTTGAATATGAATATGTGTATTGTGTTTCCCAATCTAAAGAACGAGTTGTAAATGCTCTAGTAACAGATTGCTCATCTAAATTCATACCATATAATGAGGTCCATTGTGATTCAATTAACCAATCGTTTACGTATTGAGCGTAGTCTTGTATTGATAACTCTAATAATGAGTCCATCATTTCGTCTTCAATTTCAATACTACGTATCGGTGCACCTAATAGGTGTTTTACACGAGTAAATAACTTACTTCTTTGAGGTTCTTTAATTATAGACATATATACGTTTTCTTAATAAATATTCGGAAAACTATAATTCTTTAATTTATATATTCATCGGATTCTTTAAAAACGTATCTTCCATTAACTATTTTAGTATTACTATTCTCAAAAACTACAGTTCCTAATTTATTATTGTGAAATACTAAAAAATCGGTTTTATAAGGTTTTACATTACCTGTTCCGTAAACCACGACTTTACCATTCTGTTTTGAAACTCTATTGAATGGTTTTATCTGCATTGTTTTTGTTTGTTCATTTAACGTTACAACGGCATCTATACCACCAATCATATCATCAACATCACCTAATTCCCCGACCTTTTTAACCTTATCAGTCTTAAAGATTTCTTTTAAACCGGCAACCGCATCTACTTCTCTCTTATCTCCAAACTTATTTGTTTTGTCAAGACCTGACATTATAGTTTTAAATGTTGGTGAATTAGAATCAAATATTTTATATCTTAATTCGATTAGATACTTATTAAGTCTGTCAACTTCATTTATTTGTTCTTTATTATTTTTACTATTAAAGTTAATAACATCAATTCCGTATTTTTTTAAGTATTCATTAGTATCGGTAACTAAGGTACAAAATGCGGTATAGTTTGTATTTAATTTGTTAATGACTGACCTTCCATTTTGTTCATAATCATAAACTCCCGACATTTGACCTTTATCGTATTGATTTTTTTCATACCAATAATCAGAAAAAACTTCTTTAAGAATATCCATGATTGTAAACATAAACCTTTTTTTAATTTCAGGGTTGGTGTTAAATAATCTTCTATATAATTGAACTTGATTTCTATTACAACCTGGACTTGAACCTTCAGATATTATACTTTTAACTTGTTTAGTTTCATTTAATTTTTTACTTTCTTGTAAATCATATAATTCATTTACGTAGTCCCAATTAATAACCGACCAAAAGTTTGAGATATATTCATCTCTTTTATTACGATATTTTAAATAGTATGCGTGTTCCCAAGTATCTAACGCCAATAATGGGTAACCACCATTTTTAATAACATTCATTAATGGATTATCTTGATTAGATGTTGACATAACTCTAAGTTTATCTGACTTGGTTAGAATTAACCATGTCCATCCAGAACCAAAATTCTTTAACGCTTCGTTACTAAAGATTTTTTTAAATTTTGCAAAACTACCAAAATCTTTAATTATTTTTTCGTAAACATTTCCTTGTGCTCTTTGTTCCTTAGGTGATAACATTTTCCAAAATAATGAATGGTTAAAAACACCACCTGCATTATCTCTTATACTTTTACTGTATCTGGAGATACCTTTTATTAATTGTTCTATTTCAATATTTCCATCAATTCTGTTTGATAGTAAATTATTTAATTTTTTAACATATCCTTTATAATGTTTATTATAGTGAGTATCCATAGTTTCTGAATCTATAAATCTCTCTAAGGCAGAATAAGAGTATGGTAATTTTTCTATACCTATTTTTTTCATTTCCGTTAAAATTTGTTTAGATTTTCGCGAGACGATATTTGTAACTTCTTTTAAGTTTTCTCGGCTTTTTAATTTATGTTCAATCTCTGAGATTTTATTTTTTAATCTTTTGAACTTCATATGTTTTTTTTATTATAAATAATGGTTAATTATAATTTTTCATCGTCTAACAGATATTTCATTAATAATTTGTTCCATAATATCTCCTCTTTCTTCATTATCCCCCATAACTGTCTCAAAAATATTCTTTTTTTGTGACAAAATATCATATATAATACCTTCTATTGAGTTTTCAAAAATTGGATAAAATACCGATACATTAGATTTTTGTCCATATCTATAGGCTCTATCTTCCGCTTGTGAATGGTCAGAAGGTACAAAAGATAAGTCGTTCATAATAACTGCTTCTGCAGCGGTTAAAGTTATTCCAACACCAGCCGCTTTAAGATTACCCACAAAGACTTTAACTTTATCGTTTTCTTGAAATTGGTCTACTGAGTTTTGTCTTGATATTTTATTCATTTTACCATCTAATTTAACTGCTTTTTTACCAAAATGGTCCGCAATTTGATTTAGAGTGTTTGTAAAGTTAGTAAACACTATTACCTTCTTACCTTGCTCAATAATGTTCTCAACCAATTCACAGGTTTCTTTAATTTTATTTTCCGCAATTATTTGTCTTATTTTCATTAACATGGAAAATTGTACCGTTAAAGATTTTTTTTCTCTGTCATCTTCTACCCAATCATAGTATTCCCCCATTAGGGCAACGTATTCTTTAGATTTTAAATTAAGGTAAACGGGTGTGATAATTTTATCAGGTAAATCTAAGATGTCTTGCTTTAATCTTCTTAGTACGTGGGTTTTCGTTCTATCCCTTAGTTCAGTGAGATTAGATGACCCATTTACGTTCCATACTTTACGGTTACCAACATTAAATTGGTATCCTTCACAATATCTAATAACATATGCCATCCAATTATATGCTACGGGTGATTCAACTAAATTTAATAAATTGTAATAGTTTATTGGTCTCGATGTCATTGGTGTTCCAGTTAATAACCATACTCTACCTATTGAATTTATAATGTCATTAATAAGTTTAGTTCTTTTAGCTTGAACATTCTGAATGTAATGTGCTTCATCAACTACAACCAAATCAAAACCCTCTTGTAAAATAATTGATTCTTCTTTGTTTTTAATATTATGAAAGTTCTTTAATATATCATAATTAATAATAACGAAATCGGCACTTTCCCATTTTTTACCTTCAATGATTGATATTGATTTTTTAGTGTAATTTTGAATTTCACGTTTCCAATTAATTTTTAACGATGCGGGACATACAATTAATACTCTTTCTGCTCCTGTTTCTAAGGCTGCGATAACTGTAGAAGTTGTTTTACCAAGTCCCATATCATCGGCTAAAATATATTTTTTATGACTTGCTAATTTTTCAATAGATTCTATTTGGTGGTCTAATGGTGGTCTATGAGAATATTTTTCATAATTAATTTCAACTTTTTCTATTTCCTGAGACTTAATTAGTGCAACGCGAGGTAACCAAAATGAATGTAACTTCTCACTATCAAAAACTTTACCCCATATATGAAAAGACTTATCTTTTTCAACTAATAACTTTTCTATGTATATTTTTTCAGGAATTTTTGTTAATAATTTATCCTCCATCATTTTTTTTCCAAAATAACTATCTAAATTAACCCATTTTCTAGCTATTTTAGGTACTCTTAGATGATAACTATTAATGTAGTCTGCTTGAGCTCTAGTTAGTTTAAAATATTTTTTTTCTTTAAAGTTTTTTTGAATGGTAGATATATAATTATTGAACCCATCGTATTCTTCTAATATACGTTGCGCCCTAACCTCAGGTATTTTTGATAACTTATCTTTATTACTTTCCATAATGTAATATTTATAATATAACTATAAACTAACTATTTATCAATATATGAGTAATAGAAAGATACCTATAACAAGACTAGAGAAGTTTTTTGGTTCCGAAGATTTTGGTTTAGAACAAAATATGGGGCGCGAATGGCTTGAGGGTGATATGAATTTTACTTTAGTTTTATATCGTGTTGATAGACAAAAAACAAAAACCGATGATGTTTATGGTGAGACTGAAGAAGATGGTATTAAATTCTTACCTCCTGTTGAATTTAGGGGTTATGTTACTATAGAGTTACCTGATAATCAAAATTATGCTAATTCTAATTTATCTCAAATGGAGCCAGGTAATTTAAAAGTTGGGGTATATCAAGATGCGTTGGATGAATTACAGATAGATATTGAGTATGGTGATTATATAGGATATTATGAAACAGTAGATAGAGTAAGATATTATTCAGTTGTAAATGATGGTAGAGTGGTTAGTGATAATAAACATACTTATGGTGGATTTAAACCCTTTTATCGAAGTATAATTGGAGCACCTGTTAATGACGGTGAATTTAGAGGGATATGAAAAAATTAATAAAAGAAATAAATTTAATTAAGAACCAAATGTCGTACATGTGTGAAGGTATTGAGGGCGAAAAAGTAGTTTGTGATGATTGCGATTGGTCTTGGAATTTAAGTGAAGGTGGTGATGACCCTTATGTTTGTCATAAATGTGGTAACGATAATCAAGAAACAAACTATATCGGTAAAAAAGTTATGGTTTACTATAATTTACACAAACACACATTTTCAGTTTCTTACAAAGGTAAGATTGTAATGTATGCCGATTATGTTAAATTAAAGGACGTAGAGTTCAGGGTTAGACAAGGTGGAAAAGAAAAAGTAAGGGATGAGATGAGAAAAAACGTCCACGCCTTTGTTATTGGAAATTTAATGGAATTTTGTAATTATCCGTGTGAAGATTTACCTGAAGAACCTAATCAAAATGTAATTACTTATAATCCGTATAAGTACGACTCATTTGTTAGAAAAGATAGCGAAAAACCAATCTATAAAGCCAACGAGGTTGAAATGATTAATTCAAAAAATAAAGTTTTTTTTATTAGTGAAACTATAAAATAATGGCACTACCTAAAAATGTAAAAAAATATTTACCTTTAACTCCTGATAAAATTTTACTTCAGAGGAGGGAGGAGTTGCTTGAGCAAATCCAAAAAAACGGAACTTATTTACCTAAATCAATATTACATGCAGATTTAGATAGGGGTATGTTAGATTTTGTTAAAGAAGATTTAGGTATTTCTGTAAGTGGTAAAAAAATTAATACAATTGATTTAATTATAACTACTCAGAACTGGGCTCAATTTACTGAATCTTGGAATTTTCAAGATTTAGATAAAAATATAAAACCCCCATTTGTCGCCACAGTAAGAAATCCAGACGTTAAATTTGGAACTAATCCGTCTCTACAATATACAATACCAAATAGAAAACAATTTTATTATGCTAAAGTACCTACGTGGGATGGACAGAGAAAGGGTATGGATATTTATAAAATACCTCAACCTGTTCCTGTTGATATAACTTATAATGTTAAAATTTTCTGTAATAAAATGAGACATCTTAACGATTTTAATAGAAAAGTATTACAGACTTTTTCATCAAGACAAGCATATACTGAAATTAAAGGACATTATATACCTATGATATTAAACAGTTCGTCAGATGAGTCGGTATTAGAATTAGAAAAAAGAAAATACTATGTCCAAAGTTATGAATTTTTAATGATGGGGTTTTTATTAGATGAGGAAGAGTTTGAGGTTTCACCAGCGATTTCACGAACCTCTACTGTTTTTGAAGTTGAAACTTTTAACAGCAGTAAACGAGCAAAGAAATTTCCGTCTAACCCTAAGAATTTTGATTTAGATATTCTATTTACAAGCGGTACCACCGCTCTTACTGAAACTTATAGATATGAAGTGGACTTATCCATTTTAGAATCTACCAATGTCGACAGTTATTCTACATATATTAATAACAACTATATTGGAGACGATGTTCCAATCATTAAGGTTTCTACAAACGATTTAATAAAAATCGATGTAGTCAAAACCGATAATACTAAATCTTCAGTATTAAAGGCTAAGGCCAGATTAGTTTAACTATTCTCCGTATATATCTTTTTGTTCCTTACACTTTTCCTCTATCATCTTCTCTAAGAACTTGTATATCTTAAGTCCGTGTTTTTCGCAATAAGTTTTTAGTAGTTGATGTGACTCAGGTGAAATTTTTATGTTTTTTATTTTACTCATCCATGTTTTTTTAAAAAGTAGAAAAAAGGTAGAATTTTTTCCTACTCTTTATAAATATAGTCTTTATGTAATAGTTTTTTCATCTTTTTCGTAATATTTATCTATAAATAAAACTTAAGAAAAAATTACAACATGGCGACATCTAACAAAGTATTCGTATCTCCGGGTGTTTACACATCAGAAAGAGATTTAAGTTTTGTAGCACAAAGTGTAGGTGTAACTACTCTTGGTTTAGTGGGTGAAACAATTTCGGGACCAGCGTTCGAGCCGATTTTCATCACAAACTTTGACGAGTTCCAATCCTATTTTGGTGGTACAAATCCAACTAAATTCGTGAATACTCAGATACCTAAGTATGAGGCGGCTTATATAGCTAAATCGTATCTTCAACAATCAAATCAATTGTTTGTTACAAGAGTACTTGGACTATCGGGGTACGACGCGGGACCTTCATGGTCAATAAAAACTATCGGTAACTTAGATAGTACAGGAACTACAGCAACATCTGTTTCGGGTCCTTTCACTATTGCATTCTCCGGTGTTTCAGGAACATCCACAAGCACGGCTATCACCAACTATGGTGGTTTACCAGCTAGTATTTTAGGTGTGATAAATCATCCTTATGAGACATATACGGGTGGAGAGTCGACTTTAGAGGGTGACTTCAAAAAATATTTTTATCAAGAAATTGCTAATCCAGCAAATTCAGGTAGTACTTCATACTTTTGGGGAGCGGTAAGTGCTTCTACTTATAGTAGTATAACAGGAGCGTCATCGACACCTAATTATACAGGTAATACAAATGTACTCGCTGTTAATAATGTACAGTTTGAAAATAACGTTTTAAATGCGTCAGTTAATGACCCATGGTATTACGCGTTATTCACTGAAAACTCAGGAGTATATAATGGTACAGGTTTTGGTTTTGGTGTTACTACCTTAACTAATACAGGTGGATTAAATTACGAAGGAACTGCTGAAGTTTACATAACTAACTATACGGGTACACCTATGAGTGAATACCACGATTTAGTTGTGGGGACATTACGTTCAAGAGGTATTGATACATACACTACTGATGATGGACCAGTTTACGAAGTGTCAGGTTTAACTGATGTGATGATTGACTGTACAGGAGCATTTTCAGCAATATCAACAAACCCATTTGCAACATTTGGTATAAGTGGTTTAACTGCTGATAACGACACTTTCACATTTAATACATCATTTAATATTGCAAATTCTAATTACGTATCAAAGGTATTTGGTAAATCTAATTTTGCTAAACCTAAATCGGAAGTTCCATTATTCTTAGAAGAAGAGTATTACAACTTATTAAATACAGGTTATAGGTTAGGTAAAGTAAGAGGACTTGATTGTTCTTTAACTGCATTACCAAGTGCGAGAGGAGATGCTGGTACTAATACTAGTATTGGTTGGTATCTTGATAGATATCAAACACCTGAAACACCATATTTGGTTTCAGAATTAAGAGGTAATAAAGTTTATAATATGTTTAAATTTTTAACAGTCTCTGATGGTAATTCAGCAAATAAAGAAGTAAAAGTTTCCATAATGAATATTTCATTTAATAATGGAACATTTGACGTTGCGGTTCGTGACTTTTTTGATACAGATGCTAATCCTGTAATCTTAGAAAAATTTACAAATTGTACAATGGATGTAAACCAAAACAGTTTTGTAGCTAAGAAGATAGGTACATCTAATGGTGATTTTGAACTAAGGTCAAGATTTATCATGTTAGAAATGAATGAAGATGCACCTATGGATTCATTACCTTGTGGTTTCCGAGGATATGAAACAAGACAATACTCAGGAGTTAAATCACCTTTCTTAGAATATAAAACTAAATATGATACACCAGGTGAAGTTATTTGGAATCCACCATTCGGTTCTGCAACAGGTACTGATAATGAAACAAGAAGTTCAGGAGATAGAGTTAGAAGAACTTTCTTAGGTGTTTCTAATACAGTTGGAATAGATTCAGATTTCTTCCAATATAAAGGAAAACAAAACCCTACTAACTTAGCTACTGCTACTGACTCACAACCGTGGTCTTACCTTACTAAAGGTTACCACATGGATTCAGGAGCGACTGTCATCACAATATCATCTAATTATGTTACTTCGGGTGAAACAGCTTTCGAAGTTGGAGACGCAAGTTTTGATTCAGAACCACAAGAGGGTAGTCCTTATTACAGATTAAATGCACGTAAGTTCACTATAGCACCATCAGGAGGTTTCGATGGATGGGACATATATAGAGAATATAGAACTAATGGTGATAGATACCAATTAGGAGCGGCAGGATTTAGAAAAGGTGCAGCACCTTCAATCTCTTATCCTACGGCTACAGGTTGGGGGGCATTTAAACAAATTACGGGTCCTGACCAATTAACTTGGGCTAATACTGATTATTACGCTTACTTATGGGGTCAATATACCTTTAATAATCCTGAATCAGTTAATATAAATGTTTTTGCAACACCAAACATTGATTATGTAAATAATTCAAACTTAGTTGAGTCTGCAATTGACATGGTAGAACAAGATAGAGCGGATTCGGTTTATATTTGTACAACTCCTGATTATCAAATGTTTACACCAACATTAGGTGATTTTGATACTAACTTTATTTATCCTGAAGAAGCGGTAGATAATTTAGAAGAAACAGGAATTGATTCAAACTATACCGCAACTTATTACCCATGGATTTTAACGAGAGATTCGGTAAATAATACTCAAATATATCTCCCACCAACAGGTGAAGTTGTTAGAAACTTGGCATTAACAGATAATATCGCTTTCCCTTGGTTTGCAACTGCAGGTTATACAAGAGGATTAGTTAATTCTGTTAAAGCACGTAAAAAGTTAACACAAGAAGACAGAGATACACTATATCAAGGTAGATTAAATCCAATAGCAACCTTCTCTGATGTGGGTACAGTTATTTGGGGTAATAAAACTTTACAAGTTAAGGAATCTGCACTTGATAGAATAAACGTAAGAAGATTGTTATTACAAGCTCGTAAATTAATTTCGGCAGTGGCTGTTAGGTTATTGTTTGAACAAAATGACGAACAAGTAAGACAAGAATTCTTAGACTCAGTTAATCCAATCTTAGATAGTATTAGAAGAGATAGAGGTTTAATTGACTTTAGAGTGACAGTTTCTGGAACTCCTGAAGATTTAGACTCAAATACGTTGACAGGTAAAATTTACTTAAAACCTACAAGAGCACTTGAATTCATTGATATTGAATTCTTAATTACACCTACAGGAGCATCTTTTGAAGATATTTAATATCTGACTATTTATTAAATTGAGGGGGGAATTATCCCTCCTCTTAGCCAATTAAACGTTTAAATAAAAAAAATAATGGAATTTAAGAAAAAAACACTTAGTGAAGCTTTAGAAATTAAAGCTAATGGAAATAAGTCTTTCTCTGAAAAACCTCAAAATATTGTTATTTCTGAGAATCAGTTAGAGAGATTAATTGAAAAACTTAACACTATTAAAAAATAGAAGTATGAGTTTAAAGAAGGTTATAAGGGAGTTTTATTATGAAAAACAATTACGTGAAGGGTTTGACCCTGAAGGTAATCCTGATTTAAAGTATTATGCTTTTGATTGGGATGATAATATAGCCACTATGCCCACACAAATAATTCTCCTTTCTGATGACAATAAGGAGATTGGGATGTCTACTGAGGATTTTGCAGATTACAGGGGGATGATTGGTAAAGAACCCTTCAGTTATAAGAATGAAATGATTATTGGATACGCAAATGACCCATATAGAAATTTTGGAGTAACAGGAGATAAAGCATTTATTATAGATTCAATGTTAGCTAAACCAGGACCATCTTGGAATGATTTTGTTGAAGCAATAAACGGAGGTTCAATTTTTTCAATTATAACGGCAAGAGGACATACACCTTCAGTGTTACGTGACGCAATTTACAATATGATAGTAACTGACCATAATGGAATAAGTAAGGAGTCTTTAATTGATAATTTAAAAAAATATCGTAATATGGTAGGTGATGAAGAAAAAGACTCGTCAATTATGATTAATGATTATTTGGACCTTAATAGATATTACCCCGTAACTTACGGTGAAGGTAACGCAGCGGACCCTGAAGAAGGGAAAATTAAAGCGTTACGTGAATTTATTTCGTATGTTAGAGATATTAGTAAAAGTATTGGTAAAAAAGCCTTTCTTAAAAATGATATAAAAAATAATTTTATACCGATGATTGGGTTTTCTGACGATGACCCAGGCAACGTAGAAAAGATTAAAGCATTTTTAGATAAAGAATATAAAGATAAACCAGTTAAAACCTATTTAACTAAAGGAGGAGATAAAAAAGAAGTTTAATAAAAATTATTATTTTATTTGCTCTAGTAGATTACTGAAAAAAAAATAAAAGTAAATAGAAAAACTTTTAAACTGGATATTTATAATTAAATAAACTAAAGAAATATAAAACCAAAATACAATGGCAGACTTATTAATGAAAATGCCCGTTCCCTATGAACCAAAAAGGAAGAATCGATTTATACTATCGTTTCCATCATCATTGGGTATTAATTCTTGGTATGTTGAGTCTACATCAAGACCTAACATCCAAATCGGGTCAACAGAAATTCCTTTTTTAAATACATCCACATATGTGGCTGGTAGATTCGTGTGGAACACGATAAACGTTACATTCCGTGACCCAATTGGTCCATCCGCCTCACAAGCTTTAATGGAGTGGGTTAGATTACATTCAGAGTCCGTAACAGGTCGTATGGGGTATGCAGCAGGATACAAGAAAGACTTAGACTTAGAAATGTTAGACCCAACAGGAGTTGCAGTTGAAAAATGGATTCTACAAGGAACCTTCTTAACTGATGTTAATTTTGATAGTTTAGGGTATGGTGATGATGCACTTGCTACGATTACAGCGACATTACGTCCTGATAGATGTATTTTGGTATACTAATATAAAACAAGTATTGATTATAGAACAATAGATTATATATTTAAGACCATAGGAGTTATAATACTTCTATGGTTTTTTATTTTAATTAACAATTATGGACCAAGGAAAACAATACGGACAAGCTAATATGGACTTACCACACGATGTGGTACCATTACCATCGCAAGGGATATTCTACGTAAATAAGAAAAAATCTCTTAAAGTTGGGTATTTAACTGCTCAAGATGAAAATATATTATTATCATCTTCAGGGGACAAGAATTTAGTTACTACATTACTAAAGAATAAAATTTACGAACCAGACTTCAATATCAATGATATACTTGATGGAGATGCGGAAGCTATCTTAATATTTTTAAGAAATACAGCATTTGGTCCTGAATATAATTTTAAATTAAAAGACCCAAAAACTAAAAAAGATTTTGACGCGACTATTTTATTAGACGAATTAAATATCTTACAACCAAAAATTAAACCAAATAATAAAGGATTATTTGAGTTTAACCTACCAAAAACAGGTGTTAATGTAATCTGTAGACTTTTAAACGTAGGAGACACTACTGAGTTAAGTCGTTTAGACGAAAGTTATCCTGTAGGTGTCACAGTTCCAATTGTTACAAAAAGATTAGAAAAACATGTTGTATCTATTGACGGTGATGAGAACCGAGAAAAAATATCAACTTTTATAAATACGCTACCTATTATGGATTCTAAATTTATTAGGAACACAATGTCAGATTGTGAACCTAAATTAGACCTAGATAGAACTGTTATGGCCCCGTCAGGAGAAAAAGTGAATGTGCGTATCACTTTTGGGGCAGAGTTTTTTCGTCCTTTCTTCTAATTATAGGAAAGTTATGCTTGATGAGTTCTATTATCTAAGTAAACATGTAAATATGTCTTACTCAGACCTACAAATTATGCCTACATATGAGAGAAAATTCTTTATTGACAAGTTATCATCCGAATTCGCTAAAAAAAATGAGGAGATTGAAAAACAAAGACAAAAATCTCGGTAAACGATATTTATAGTAAAACTATTTTATGTTTCAATCAAATAATTCAGGTTCAGGAAGTATTAGTGATGATGTAAAAAACATCAATACTCAAATAGATTTAGCTAATATTGGACTAAAGAGTTTCACTAAAAGATTAATGGAGAGTGTAACTGATGTTAAATCGGTTATACAAGATGTTGGTGGATACAACACAAAAGCCGCTCAAGCGGTTAGAGAGTCAATAGGTCAAACTAGAATTGTTAGTGACGAAATACAGAGAATGTCCGCTAACGCCGCTAAAACAACATTAGGTATTGGTGTCACTATAGAAGATAATATTAGTTTATTTGCAGCATTGAATAATTCAATGATGAGAACAACTTTTTTTACCGATGAACAAGTTGTTAGATTTCAAGCCTTAGGTCAAATTGCTAATATGACTTCAACTGAATTAGCTACAATGGCTACTTCATTTGATACATTAGGGTATACAACAGACGAAACTCTTGACCACATGCAGAGTATGACTGAAGAAGCGAGGTCATACGGAGTAAATGTATCATCATTTATGAGTGAGGTTAACAAGAATTTAAAGTTAATGGTAACATACAACTTTAAAGATGGAGTACAAGGTCTATCAAAAATGGTTGCGGAAGCTCAAGCCTTAAGAATTGACATGAGTAAAACTGTTAGTTTTGCTGATGAGTTAATGTCACCTGAAAAAGCAATTGAAACTGCCGCAGGATTCCAAATGTTAGGAGGTGCGGTCGGAGCATTAGGTGACCCATTCCAATTATTACATATGGCCCAAACAGATATGGAGGGTCTTCAAACAAGTCTTGTCGATATGGCAGGAGCTTCAGTAGACTTCAATAAGGAGACAGGTGAATTTAATATACCTGTTACTGAGATGTATCGACTTAGAGAGGCTGCCAAACTTGCGGGACAATCCTATCAAGAATTTTCAGAAATGGCAATTAACTCAGCTCAACGAACTGAAAAATTAAAATTACTCGATGGATTTAATACGGTACCTGAAGAACAAAAAGAATTAATTGCGAGTTTAGGTAAAATTGGTGCTAATGGGACCATGGAAATAACGATGCCTGATGGCTCAATCAAAAAAATAGGTGAAGGGTTTAATCAGTTAGTGGGAAGTGATTATGGTGAGTTACAGAGTATGTTAGACGTTAATAATATGTCTGAAATAGACATTGCAAAACAGTCTATGGGTTATCTAAATGAAATCTCGAACGCTCAATCAGTTTTAACTAATATGACTAGATTACAATTAGCTTCTGGTGATGGATTTACAGATATGGCAGGTTCACTATCAAAATCGAACTCACTAATATTAGATGCAATGAAAAAAGAAGGTGGTGAAAATTTGTCTATTCCTCAAGAATTAATTGATTTATCCGCAGCCATTAATACACAACTTAAAGTAACTCCAGAACAAGCAGAAAAAGTGGCGAATACTACATTTCAGTTTATTAATGATACTTTTGCTATGGTAAAATTAAAATTAGGTACTTATGATTTTAACGAACAATTTGATGAGATATTTGATGGACTTAAAGAGGCGTTAGAAAAATTAAATATAAATGTACCTTCAATAAATGGTTCAAATACACCTGAAAGGGACGTTCAAACAGGTAATACACCACCGGTTATAAATGCCCCTAATAGAGATGTTGAAGTACAAGCAATAACTACACCTGATAGAGATGTTGCTGTTAATACTATTCAAACATCAAGTCTTAATGTAACTCAACCTACTAATAATGAACCAGTACAATTAGCAGTAAATGGTCAAGTAAACCTAAATATTGAAGGAATACCTACGAACTCCCCTCTAACTAAAGAACAGTTAAGTACGTTACTTGTTAATAATCCTGACGCCATGGTAAAAATAAAATCTCAATTAGAAAATAGGTTAGGTACGTTAACCGACTTTAATTTAGGTGGAGGATACGGATAAATCTACTAACTGTGGTTATATAAAATTATATATCCATCTATTTATCTAAAAAGAATATATAGATGCAAAGTCCATTATCATTTGACTCAACTGAAAACTTTAGAAGGAAGTTATTAGTTAAAAATTTAGAACCTTACAATAGTGACGGTTTTACTCCTGCTAGTCAGCCAGGTCAGAGCCAAATAGATATTAATGATATTGGAGTCATAGACTCTCAAGAAGTCGAGACTATTGGTTCAGGAGAAGGTAATTCATTATATATTAAAAACCAATACGGCCCACCAGGAGGTTATGGGGAACCTAAATCTATTGATGACGTATCTTTTATTAATTCAGTAACAAGTTTTAGTAACACACTTAATTTAAATATGTCCAATGGTGTACCCGCATTAATTGGTAAAAGTGGTTATTATGATTTTATTGCATCTACTTATAATTCATTTAATTTACTAACGAGTTCAAATCCACAAGGAAGTAACGGTTCACTATCTCAAGATTCTGATTTAGCAAGAATTGCTGCGGAGTCACTAAAAACAGAATTTCAATATAGGGTTTCTGAAGAGACTTATCAACAAACAATAGGTAGAGTAAATGCCTTAGACGCCTTATCTGACCCTTTTGATTTACTTGGAATAGTTACAGGTAACAAATCAGTAATAGAAAGAGATTGGAAAATATCCGTACCAAAAAGTTTAATCGGTAAAGGTTTAGATTTTATTAGTCGTATAAGTGGAATTTATTCGCCTTACTCATGGATACCTGGAGATTACTTTAGTGATGTACCAAAACAGATGTACTTTAATCAAATAGCAAATAAAATAACGGGTTTATTTGATAAAAGAGGAGTTTTAAGGTTACCTACAGAAAAAACAGGAATGCAAATATTCTTGGATAATACAGGAGGAGGACAGAGGTCAAGATTATTTAAAGGTTTATCTATGAATAGGTATATACCTGATTATAATAAAAACTTTTTAACCGACCTATTCACTAAGGTTCCTAAACAAAATTATTATGTAGGTAGTTCACAACAAGAAATGAAGGATATTGTCGCACCTGCTGAGTCACTACCCTTAGATAGAGATGGTAATAAAACACAAACTCCCGTTTATGGGTATGATGAAATTGCTAAAATATACGAAAACGAAGAAAAAGACAATACGTATAAATTTGGTTTAAATCAGTCCTCAACATATGACGGAGGAGGGTTACAAGGAGGTTTTACATGGGTTTCACCTAAATATAAAGATAGGGCGGGTCAAAAAGTTGGTGTTGGCGCCGAGTTTTTTGGTACTATAGATACCGATTGGAATGAACAAGGAGTTCAAAACACATTTACCGCAACTCAATCTATTGATGGTACAGGGGATTATACGTTCACTTCTGGTTCTATATTAGATAATACTCAAAAGTTAATCAATGCCGCGGATGAGGTTATAGGTGTTAGAAAGTTACAACACGTTGGTAACGCGATAGACCAAATATCTAAAGTTTTTCATGATGGGACAAGAGAATTAACTAAAGGTTCAAGAGTAATAGCATATAAAGATGAAGGAGGGGCTATTGTTGGTAAAGAGTACTGTAGAGTCTTTACCAAAGACACTCCGTATTTTTCTATGGCGGACTTACAAAAAACCGAAGGTATGACAACAAGTAATAGACGTTTTACTTATTCTGTTTTAGATAGTACATATAATTTAAATATTGCACCTATGAGAGGTACAGACACTACTAATTTAACAGGTAATGAGTTTAGTAGTGAAGGTGTTAAAAAATATATGTTTTCATTAGAAAATTTAGCGTGGAGAACATCACGAAAAAAAGGATTTACTTATCAAGATTTACCACATTGTGAGAGAGGACCTAACGGAGGTAGAATTATGTGGTTTCCACCATATGATATGAAAGTTAGTGAACAAAATAGTGCTAACTGGAACACCAATGAATTTTTAGGTCGACCTGAACCAATATATACCTATAATAATACGACTAGACAGGGTAGTTTAAGTTGGAAAATTGTTGTTGACCACCCTTCCATATTAAATACTATAGTGGATAAAGAATTAGCCAATGAAAGTAATAATAATAAAATTAACGGAATTGTTGATTCATTTTTTGCGGGTTGTAGAAAGTACGATATATATGAGTTAGCCTTAAGGTTTCCACAATTTACCTATAGTGATATATATGATATAGTTGTAAATTCATCAGTAGGTCAAGAAGTAAAAGAAAATTTTGATATTATTAATGCTGACATACCAGGAGACGAAGATGTTACTGTTGAGGAATATGAAAATAAAGTACAATCCACTGATTTTGATTTTGGGTATTATTTTCATAATGACGTACCTGGACCTCAAAATTCTACATCTACAACTACTACAGAAGTATATAATAGTACCTTAAAAGGGTATATCGCATTACAAACAGAATATAATAATACTGCAAATGCAGATGAAAAATCAAACGTAGACCAATTTTTTCAAGATAATGTATTAACAGGGGAAACTTCAGGAGTTCTATATAAAACACAATTATTTATTAAAAAAGTTAGTGAAGCATTAAATGCGGGTGCCACCGTTAGTGTATTATTACAAGGTTCAGCGTCCTCACCAAATTCTGCAGTTTATAACAAGGCATTATCTAAAAGAAGAATTGATAGTGTAAAAAAATATTTTTTACCTTTACTCGATGAAAATCAAAAATCATTACAAAAATGGGTCGATGAAGGTAAATTAATCATACAGGAAGACCCGCAAGGAGAACAAACCAATATTGACGGAACCAACTGTACACAAGATTTAGTGGGTAATGATAAAATATATTCAGTAAATGCGATGAAATGTAGAAGAGTTAGAGTTAGTTCGGTTGTAGAAGTACCTCCTCCTATTGAAGAGCCACCCGTAACTGATGAAGAGATTATTCCTCCAACAGTCTCTAATGATGTTGAACAAAACACACAACCGATACCTATCATTAAAAATCAAACAGTAGAAAAACAAAGAGAAGAAGTTGCTAAAATTATAGTTAGAAAACTATTAACTGAGTGTGATTATTTTAATTTAGTTAAAGAAAGTTCACCTATGGTTTACGATGGTATTAAAGAAAAAATAAAATACTTTCAACCAGCATTTCATTCTACCACACCTGAAGGTTTAAATTCTAGATTAACATTTTTACAACAATGTATACGACCTGGAGACACTATACCTGTTATAGGTGACGATGGAAGACCAACAGAGTTTAATGCGAAAAACACATCTTACGGAGCCCCTCCAATATGTGTTTTAAGAATTGGAGATTTTTACCACACTAAAATAGCTATTAATCAAATTTCAATAACATATGAACCGTTAATTTTTGATTTAAATCCTGAAGGTATTGGAGTACAACCTATGTTGGCGGATGTTAATATGTCATTTTTCTTTATTGGTGGTCAAGGATTAAAAGAGCCTGTTAATAGATTACAAAACGCATTATCATTTAACTACTACGCAAATACAGAAGTATATGACGATAGGTCTGTTGTGACGGAACAAAGAGAAGATTTAAATAGAGAAATTTGGGAGGAAATAAACAGTAGTATACCTTTTGGTTCAGATAATCGACCAACAAATGAAGATATACCTGTTAACGGACAAACCATTGGGGTTAATCAAACTGAAGAGATTGTCACCTATCCAGGTACAGATATTTCAACTAATAGTGGGCAAAAATCATATAAACAAATTATGGCGGATGCAATCATAAATGTACAAGATTATGCAAATTCTATTACTGAATCTTTAAATGAAGTCGCAACAAATTACTCATTAGATGGTTTATCTTACTTTACAAGTGAGAGAAATTATAGTGAAGGTAAAATATTGGGGTATTATACAGATGGGTTTACGGGGACTACTGTTACCACTGAGTTATTTGGAAAACCTCAAGAAGATATATTACAGAATAGAATCAATGATTTATTTGATGAGATAATTGACGATGTTGATAGTGAAACTTCACCATTACTTAAAAAAATAAATAATAAGAATTTTCAACAAACTGACATTGATTTGTATAAGTTTAATGTAAAAAACGCTATTAATGAAATAAAACCTAACTTTATTTCTAATTATATGAGTGTTATGTCTAAAGTTGTTAATAATCAACTAAGTTTAATTAAAACAATAGATAAAGTTAATTTTGTATTAACTAACACTGACGGGTTTTCAACTAAACCGAGAAATGTACAAGTTTCTATTAGTGGTACTTCTAATGTTGATAAAACATCTAAAAATGCAAATACCACTTATGAAGAAATGGTAAATGATATGACTACTTTAGGTACTGATTTATCTGAATACTACAATCAAATTTTTGTTGACAACAATAGACTTGTAGAAAAAGATTGGAATAGTTCATATACTTTTTCATTAGAAATTAATGAAGGAATTGAAAGTGCTAGATTAATGAACGCGATGTATCAAGAAATTTTAAATAATAAAGAACAGTTAATAACTAAGGTACTAAATGGTAGAATTAACGGTATAAATAAATGGGTTAGGTATGTTAACAACACTGTGGACGGATTAAATAGCGATTATACGAAAGTATCTAATAAGACTGAAAGAGAGTTAAATAGATTTAGTAAACGCTCATCAGTAAAAAAATTCAATGACTATTCACCATTCGCCAAAGAAAAAGAAAGAATATTCCTTTATATTAATGTACCTAAGGACTATATTAATAGTACTAAAGATGGGTACTTTAACGAATTATACTCCGGATTAAATCAAGGAACTAAACAAGAGTTTAATGGTAAAAGCACATTCAATTAATTATGAGATACTGGAATAGATATACGGATTTTTTGGTTAACGGTCAACAGACTGTCGTGCCTTTTGTTAATATACCATCTAAACCATCAGATAAAAGGTTTATTTTTAGAACGGGACGTAGTAGGTTAGATAAGATAAGTTATGAGTTTTATGAATCACCTTACTTTGGATGGTTAATATTAGCCGCAAATCCTAAATATGGTGGTTTAGAGTCTAATATTCCTGATAACGCACTACTCTTTATTCCGTTTCCATTAACAAATTCTCTACAGGATTATAAGGCGGCGGTAGAAAACCATTTCTTCTATTATGGCAGATAACAAATTTTTTGGAAATGAAAACGTCTATGTGGATACCGACTATGATAATGTAATAGTTGTAGACCCAAACAAAGTCGTCAATTCAGACGGGACTGTACAGGAGCGTAATGTTAAACAAGAAAACTTAATTACTTATGCTAATTTAGAGGCGAGAGTCATACCAAGAACTAAATTGGCTATTGGTTCAAATTATGATGATAGTGTAAGAAATGTTGGTGTAGCACAACTTAAAGTTAACTTTTTAGAAGGAAGGTCTCAAAATCAAAAAGAACCTAATGTTAATTTAACGGGAGCAGATAACGAAGACCCTAAATATTTTGATACTTCTTGGACTGACCAATTTCTACCAGGAAAAAAAGAAGGTGGTTCAGAAAATGATATTTTTAGTTCGGGTAGAGGTGTCGACACACAACTACTTGGTATAACAAGAGTTAATATAAAAATGAATCCCGCCTTTGTTCCTACAGTTAGTATTGAAATGACTGACGTACAAGGTAGAGTTTTGTTTGAGAGAGGGGACCAATCTCCATATTCAATTTTTATGCATTTACCCTATCCTATTTTTATTTTAACGGTAAAAGGTCATTTTGGTAAAGCTATTAAATTAGAATTAATACTAAAAGATTTTAATGCTAGATTTGACCCGTCTGATGGTAGTTATAAAATTACTACTTCGTATGTCGCCAAATCTCACGCGTTTTTACAAGACACATTATTAGACTATATCTATACCACACCACATATGTACCCTAAGACTTATGAAGTTGATAATAATACTAACGGTACTGAAGATGGTACTGTGGGGGTTGATAAGATAGAAACGACTAAAGGGATGCAGAAAATAAAAGAAGTTTATTCCTTATATAAAGCAAAGGGATTAATTGATGATGATTTCCCTGAGATAACTATGAACCAAATGAGAATGAGGTTAGAGTATTTCAATAGGTTTGTGATGGAGGCATATTCAAAAGAAGATATGTCAGTTCTAAATGATGTAGTTGAATATGAAAAAAATATTAGTAAATATAGAAAAAAGATTTATCCTAGTCTTAATGAAAATTGGTTTGATACGTATATAGACCCATCATCTATTTTTATTTTAAACGACACTAAAAGTTCGGTGTTATATGGTTTTAAAAAAGAACTTAATGAACAGAATAAAAAAACCGCCCTATCTAAGTTAAAAGGTATTATTAATGAGGGAAATCAGACATTAAAAAGTAGTCCTACATTTTATGACCCCGGTAATTATATCATTGAAGGTAAGAAACATCCAGCTGAAATATCTGTTAATATTAAGAGTAGTGATTTAACTGAAAGACTTGATGACCCATCAAGAATTAATTATAAAACGACATATACTATACGAAAAGGAAGTGAACCAACTCCCGAAGAGTTATCAGTATTTGAGGCCGAATTAAAATCACAATTTGCCATAAGTTCAAAGACATACTATATTGGTCCTGATGGTGAAATAACTGAAAATGAAGAAGGTTCTGTTTTAATTAAATTCGGTAATGTAATACAAGATAAAAACTTTTCCACTGGTTCTTTTTTAGCTAAATTAGGTAAAATTGAAAATACTTTTAAAGAAAAAAGAGAAACTATTGAAAAACAACTATCCGAAGCGTTAGCCAAAAAAATTATTAGTTCAGATATTGGATTAGGTTTTAATCCAACAATTAATAATGTTATGGCAGTTATATGTGCCAATGCGGAGGCCTTTTATCGTTTAATGGATGAGACTCATACCGCAGCTTGGAATGTTAGAACAGACCCAAATCGATTAAGTGCAATAATACCACCTGAAAAATCTTTTGGGGTGGACGGTAAAAATATGTTAGACCAAGTAACAGTTGACGGATTATCTGATACATTAAAAAACACTAAAATAGTTTATCCATGGCCACAATATTTTGAAGAAGAAGTCACAGAGAATGGAGATGCAAAATATACATTAAAATACCCTGGACAACCGCAAGTTATTAATACTATAAAAGGATGGGATTATACTATATGGCCTGAGATACAATTTGTTGAAGAATATTTAACAGCATCTTTAGAAAGAGATAAACCACAAGTTAATATTAATTACGGAAATGATAAACAAGTTTCTAAGTATATTGGAGTCAATGCGGTTGAATTTCCGTTTGAGAGTGAACCATATGTAAATGAAGAGTATGTATCGTTTTTCTATGAAATTTTTGAACGTACCTACTTAAGTTCCAATTATAGTAAAGTAATAAGAGATAATAACTTTAGAAAAACATTATACAATGTTTTAGCTGATTTTGAATCGGTCAACATAAAAGAAGGTCTAAATAATAGCCCTGAATTAATGAAAATCTTAAAAGAATTTGGTCTTAATGCTTCCACCTTTAACTCTTATTTATCTTCAATTTCTAATAACGGTCAAGGTAGTTTTTGGGCAAGAAAATCAAGAGACATCTATACACAAGATTATATAAAAGGATATGTTGATATAGATTTTGGTATCTATAGTTTAGAGAGTATGTCAACAAGTTCGACTGAAATTATTTCTTCAGTAGAATCGGTAAAACAATTAGAAGATTATATTACTGGAAGTTCATCTAATTCTATAACATTAATGGATGTTTTTCCTTTTAATAATTTAAGTTGGCTACAAAAGAATACATCTAAAGGTGTAGAAGTTGGTAGTATAGACGGTGCGAATAGTACTACTGATGTTATGAATTTTAATATTTTAAAGAAGAGTATAGCCACGTTTGATGACCAAACAGACAAAGATGAAAGATACTTAAATAGGTATTTAACATATTTTCAATATGAAAAAAACAAACCCGCGGCACCTAATCAAAATATCACTAACTCAAGCGATAGTACTCAATATAATACTAATGACCAAGTTAAGTCTTATTATAATAATCGAGAAAATAAAGATTTTTATTTAACTGAAAGTCCTATAGACTACGGAACTAACTATGATGGCGCGACTAATAATTTAACTTCATTACAGACTACATCACTTTTAAATACCCCCTATTTCATTAATGGGTTATTAAAAGGGGTTTCAGGAGAAACATTTAGTGAAGAAAATGCCTATGTAGGGTTAGGTTATTTATATTTAAATTCACTACCATTACCAACACTTAGCGAAAAATACTTAACACGTAATGAATTGGATAGTGGAGTTAAAACCACTAAATGGGGAGATTATTTTTATGCTGGACTCAGTAAATTTGCCGCTATACATAAGATACCTTATCTTTGGTTACTAAAATATGGTTCGGTATGGCATCGTTATAAAGAAGATAAAAAAGGTAATGGAGATATTTTAAAGGATATATGGAAAGACTTTAATTACGTAAACGCTTATGACCCAATAACTAACAATATAAATAAAGTTTATAATGTACAAAACTATACAGGAGGAACATTTGCTTATGTACCTCAAAAAACAGAGATAGTTCCTGGAACAATACCCAACCCTTTAAGTAATGTAGGAATACCCGTTAACTTTAATTATCAGTTTACTAAAAACGGGTTTTATCCTCAAGTAGTTAATGATACCTATAAATTTTTTACAGGTAAATCACCTCTAATTACTTATAGTAGTAACGAAATAGATGACTTATTTAATAATGGTAATTTTAAATTAGGTCAATCACAGACTAATTTCTTACCTGTAGGATATGACCAAGATAATGTACTCAATACTCTAACATATAGTAGTTATTTTCAATATTACGATATTGAAGGTAATACAAGTTTTGATGTTGAAGACTCTTCTAATAAATTATTAATTATACCATCCTCAGGATATCTAAAATTTGTCCAATCTCAAAGAGAGTGTTTAAACTCTCAAGGACATATGACTGAAAATATTGATATAAATAATAAATCGATACAGAATGGTAATGTTAGACCTTTATGGGGAGCTTCTAATTTTGGTTACTTTGATAACCAATGGATTAAAAAACCAAAAACAAATGAATATATTAAATATATTGATAATGAATATGATGAACAAAACGCGTTTAATCTACTAAATAAAGATAGTGAAAAAGAGTATAAATCTATAGAAGAAATTTTTGCGATATTCTCAAAAGAAATGTTAGATGAATTTGAAAAACATTTTTTAAATTTCTGTAAAAAAGAAAAAGATTACAAAGATATGGTATTCAACCCTTCTGCTATTAATGATAATGAGTACTTAGGGTCTTTTAATGTTGAATACAACTATAATATTGAAAGAGTAATGAAAAGTTTATTAATTGTTGAAAAACCCGAATTAAGTAATAATTCAGAAATTGATGTTAAAAAAATATCAGACGCACAATTAAATAATTTTGTTAATTTAAATAATATACAAATAGCCGAAAGAGATATAATTTTAAAAATCGGAAACCCCGGTAGATTTAATAGGAGGGTGTTTAATTCGTTTTCAACTAACGAAAGTATAAAACCTATTGAACCAATAAATTTCGACTTATATGTTGAGGGAACTGTTCCAACATCAACTAATAGTACTACTGTAGCAACGAGTAAAGTATTAAATCCTGAAGCGTGGGACGCATTATATGAATATGTCGGAGACTATATTGAGGAAAATATGAGATATTCAGATGACGGTTCATTTGTTACCGATTTTTTTCCGACAATGGATATTAGATTTACTGAAGAAAATGTAAGAGACCTATCACAAATAATAAAAGTTTTTGCAACACAGAAGTATAATAATAATAATTTAACTTCAAGTGATTTTCAACAAACTTTCGAAAGTTTTCTATCGGGTCAAATAACATATCAAAATGATATGTTAAATCAAATATTTAGAACACTTAATAAAACATTACCGTCCGTTAAAGTAAATCCAACACAGGTTAGAATTTCAAAATTAGATGGTAATACAATTAAAAATGATTTATGGTCAACATTTAAAACTTTTAATGATAGATGGATTTCAGGTCAAGATGTTAAAAACAAAACATTATTTGAACAATTTTTATTTATGGACAAGGCAAATAGACCAATCGGTGATAAGGTTGTTATTAATATAGAAGATTTAAGAAGTGCATTAAAGACCGCAAACTCATCTGCTAGCGTACTTTCACTCTTAGGTACTATTTTAGAAAAAAATAATTTTATATTTATGCCTACACCATCTTATTCTAATTTTTATGGTAGAAATTTAAGAGTAAAAGAAGGAATGCCTGACCCATCTTTTAGTGATATTGGGAATAATACTTTTGGTACGTTTTTAGAGGTAGACACACATGGTTCCGAACCTAAATTTTTAGCAATATATGTCGGTAAAGTTTCTGAAACTATTAATACGTCACCAGAAAATGACAACTATCTTTATGGTGATGATTCATTTGATATAACTAAACCGGCTTTATCTCCTTTACGTTCCTCTGAAGATGGAGTAACTAATTTTTCTAATAGAAATAAAGTAGTTGCATTTAACGTAGATTTTGGAGTACAAAACCAACAAATTTTTAAATCAATATCAATTGATATGGCGCAAAGAAAAAATATTGCACCAACCTTTCAAATACTATCTGACATGGGTTCCATGGCTGATGGACAGAAAGTTTCTCAAGAAACTGCAAATCTTTATAATTTTTATAAAAACGCAAGTTATAACTGTAGTGTAACTTCAATGGGTAATGTTATGATTCAACCAACAATGTATTTTAATCTAAGATATGTACCAATGTTTTATGGCCCATATCTAATTACAAGTGTTACTCACGATATTACAACTAGAGATTTTCAAACTTCATTTGAAGGTGTTAGAGCAACAAAATATTCTTTACAGATGCCAGACGGATTAATATCAAGTGTAAATAGAGATATCGTTCAAAATTATTTATCTGAAATACGAAGAATTCCATCACTATCTAATACAAGTGGAGACACACTAACTAGAAGTAATTATATAAAAAATAGTTCAACAACTACTAATGGTAAGAGACAGGCAATAGAAACTAAATGTGTTGCAGTACAACAATTAGACAAACCTTACGTACCATTACTAAAGACTGAGTTAAATCAAACACAGTTTAAAGGAGGTGTACAACAAATTACTTTACCTGAAAATGTTCAAAAATTTATTTTTGGTGTAGGATATGTAGAGACAGGAGTAGGGAAAAATCTAAAAGCATTTAATAACAACTACTTTAATCTTAAAAACATGAAGAGTAATGCAAGATGGACAGTTAATTTCAACCAACAAACCTGTGTTAAAGATGGTAATTATGTTGTACCGTATTTATCCTTTGAAAATGCGGGTGACTCAATAGAGTTTATGTCTAAAGTATGTAATCAGTTTAGTCAAATAATTGATGCGTTTTTAGTTAATAGTACAATCAACGGTGATTTGGCAAAGAGTTTTACCTATTTGTGGTATTATACGTTTAGATTTACAACTAAAGAAAAAGAATTAAACGCGTCTAGTAATGTAGATGATTCAATTATCGCCGCGGTTAATCATGATATTTCAACTAATACTGTATCTAAACAATTATTCGATAAATCTGAAGTTATTTTTAAAACTGCTATAAATGCTTGGGGATAATAATCAATAAATTAAGAAAAAGACTAATTTACGTATATTTATAAATAAAAACATTATGGATACAAAAACACTGCTAGACCAATATTTGTCTAAAGACACAAGAATCACTGAAAAAGATGCGGGTAATGGTTACAAAGAAGTTTGTGATTTAGATACGGGTGATTGTTATACTGTAAGAATGAGAGACGGCCTTATAGAAAGAGTTGATAATTCTATGAAACTAAATAGAACATTAAAAGTTGAAACTCCTCATGGGGTTAAAACACTTTTAAATGGTTAAAAAAAAATAATAAAATGTCTGTAGATAAAAAAATATTAGAGGAAATAACTAAATATAATAATATTAATAAGTATATTTCCGAACAAGATGAGACTTTACCACCGCCGAATACACCTGGTGACGAAGGTGAAGATTTAAATTTAGATGGTGTAGAATTAGAAGACGAATTAGTCCAATCTGTTGATGTCGACTCAGACCCAGACGTTGAAGTTGTAGATGAACCTAATAGTGAGTCTGTAGATGTTGAAGAAACAGGTACGGAAGAATTAGATATTACGGATTTAGTTACTACACAAAAAGATATGTCTAAAAAACAAGAAGAGTATATGGATAGTATGATGGATAGGTTAAATGACCTAACCAGTAAATTAGCTGATATGGATACAATACTTAATAAAATTAATGACCTCGAAACTAAAGTTGACAAATATCGTCAAAAATCTCCAGAAGAAAAGTTACAACTTAGAAGTTTAGACAGTTATCCATACAACCAAAAATTAACAGATTTTTTTGTTGATAAAGGAGTCGAAATGGAAAAAACAGGTAAAAACGAATATGTACTTACTTCTGATGAAGTTGATAACTTTTCAAGAAGCGATATCAAAAAATCATTTGACACACCATTCGAAGACGAATACTAACCCTAATATATTATTTTTTTAAATTAAAAGGCCAATATTAATTGGTCTTTTTTTTATTTTAAATTATTTGACTTAACGACTTTCTTTCTTATATTATTACTTGAGTAAAAGATAAATTATTAATAACAGAGAAAAAAGAAAATTATGGCAAATGCATTAGACGCAGTTCTAGCTCAGTACGAGAAAAACACTGCAAAAACAAACGGAGGAAATCAATCGATTTCACAAGAAGATAGGTTAAAACGTTACTTCACGACTTATCTACCAAAAGGAACTAAAGGAGGTCAAAAAACAGTTAGAATCCTACCAACATCAGACGGTTCTTCACCATTTAAAGAGGTGTGGTATCACGAAATTCAGATTGACGGTAAATGGACTAAACTATATGACCCAGGTAAAAATGATGGGGAGCGTTCACCTCTTACTGAGGTTTACGAGGAGTTAACATCAACAGGTAAAGAATCAGACAAAGATTTAGCAAGACAATACAGACCACGTAAGTTTTATATCGTTAAACTTGTTGATAGAGACAACGAAGACCACGGACCTAAGTTTTGGAGATTTAAAGATAACTACAAACAAGAAGGTATCTTAGATAAAATTATTCCAATATGGAAAGCAAAAGGAGATATAACTGATGCTAATGAGGGTAGAGATTTAATTATCGAACTTTCAAAGGCTAAAACACCTAAAGGTATTGAGTATACAGTTGTTCAAACAGTAATGTATGATGACCCATGTACTATTCATAAAGATGAGGCTCAAATGAAAGAGTGGGTGGAAGATGAATTATCATGGCAAGATGTATACGCACAGAAACCTGTAGAGTATTTAGAAGCTATCGCAAGAGGTGAAACACCTGTTTGGAGTAGTGAACTTAAGAAATATGTATATGGTGATGATACAGAATTATCTCTCGGAGGAGCTTCAAATACGGGTAAAGTAGAAGAGTCTACAGACCCACAATCAAAAATGGGCGTTGACACAGACTTACCATTTTAATATATTAATCAATTGATGGTAGCGGCATTCGTGTCGTTACCATTATTATTTAAAAAAATATGGCAATAAAGAAAAAAGATTTTAATAGTATAAAGAAGAAATTTTCTACATCCGCAAAATATAAACCACAAAGGTTTTTTGATTTGGGTGAGGATTTCTTAGATGCTGTTGGATTACCTGGACCAGCAATAGGTCATTTAAATATGTTTTTAGGACATTCAGATACGGGTAAAACAACTGCGTTAGTAAAAGCGGCAGTAGACGCTCAGAAAAAAAATATATTACCTGTATTCATTATTACGGAACAAAAATGGTCTTTTGAGCACGCAAAACTTATGGGTTTCGAGTGTGATGAAGTAGTTGATGAAGAAACAGGTGAATTAGATTGGGACGGGTTCTTCATTTTTAATAATAATTTTAATTATATAGAACAAATAACTGACTTCATTAATGAGTTATTGGACGCTCAGTCTAAAGGTGAATTAGATTATGACTTACTGTTCTTATGGGACTCAGTGGGTTCAGTACCATGTAAAATGACTTTTGACGGTAAAGGTGGTAAAATGCATAACGCATCTACATTAGCGGATAAAATAGGTATGGGTATCAACCAAAGAATTTCGGGCTCACGTAGAGCGGATTCTAAGTATGAAAATACTTTATTAATTGTTAACCAACCTTGGGTACAACTTCCTGATAACCCATTTGGGCAACCTAAGATAAAGAGTAAAGGAGGTGAGGCGATTTGGTTAAATTCTTCTTTAGTTTTCTTATTTGGTAATCAAAAAGATGCTGGTACCACCACTATAGCGGCAGTTAAGAACAAAAGAAAAGTAAAGTTTGCGTCCAGAACAAAAATATCGGTAATGAAAAATCATATCAATGGATTAGGATACGCGGATGGAAAAATAATTGTAACTCCTCACGGATTCATAGCAGGTAAAGAGAGTACTGAGGAAAAAAAATCAATTGAAAAATACAAAAGTGAGCAATCTGAGTATTGGAAAAAGGTCATCGGAGTTGAAGGTGATTTTAAGTTAGAAGAAGAAAAAAAAGAACAGTAACAATTTAACACAAATAAAGTGGTTAAAACATTATTAATTGACGGAAATAATTTATTTAAAATAGGTTTTCATGGAGTAAGAGATTTCTACCATGACGGAAAACATATTGGAGGTTTATATCATTTTGTTAACACAATCAAAAAGTTTCTTAATGAACACAATCATGATAAAGTCATTGTGTTTTGGGATGGGGAAAATAACTCATCCCAAAGAAAACTTATTTCACCAGAATATAAGGGAAATCGTAAACAAACTTTAAATCAAGCTAAAAAAGAATCATTTGAATGGCAAGTTCAAAGAGTTAAGGCTTATCTTGAAGAAATGTTTATTCGACAAATTTCAGTTAAAAATACTGAAAGTGATGATTTAATAGCGTATTACTGTCAAATATCCGAAGACGAATATAAAACTATATTTTCTTCAGATAAAGACCTCACACAGCTTATATCAGATAAAGTGGAGGTGTACCAACCGATGAAGAAGATAACCCTTAAAAACGGAGATAAAGTACCTCTAAAAGAGATATCAATTCCTCATCAAAACATAGCAACATTTAAAATAATTTCAGGAGATAAATCCGATAATATTGATGGTATTAGATTTATGGGTGAAAAAACATTTGTTAAACTATTTCCTGAAATAGTTGATAGTGTGGTTACGATTGACGATATTATACAACGAGCTGAAGAGATACATAAAAATGATAAAGACAATCGAGCATTACAAAATTTACTTTCGGGTAAAACAAAAAAAGGAATTTTTGGTGAAGAATTCTTTGTAATTAATAAAAAACTCGTAGATTTGTCACAACCATTATTAAATGAAGAATCAAAAGAAACGATAAAAGAATACCATACAGAAAATTTAGACCCTGATGGTAGAGGTTATAAAAATTTGATGAGGATGATGATGAGTGATGGAATTTTTAAATATTTACCAAAACACGATAATGTATGGGTTGAATTTTTAACCCCTTTTATGAAATTAACAAGAAAAGAAAAAAGAAGATTTAAAACAAAAAAACGTTTATTATGAAAGAAAAAATAGAAACAACTAAATTAGAGTTCTTAATGACACTTAACGATAACTTCGTTGTGCAAAGATACTTTAACGTTAAAGGGTATAACCCTAAAGCTAGAAAGAGTGTTGAACTTTATAGTATAGTTAGAGATGTTGCGGAAAAAATTCAAGAAGATTTGAAAAATAAGGCGTCTGACTATATGACAGAGAATACTCATCAGATAATGGCAAATCCAAATATTTTAGAGACTTCTAATACTGAGGGACCCGAATATTTTAATATCTATATTAAGATTGGAGATGAGACAATTTGTCATAGAATATGGGATGCTAAATTATACCCACCAAAGACAAGATACACTGTGGATGTACGCCCACACCTAAAAAAGTTACTTCGTGATTTGACTGACACTTTCTCAAGTGAAAATTTAACTTACAAGTACTTGAACTATCAACTAGTTTAACCATATTTATATTTTACAAACACAGATTAAAACTCAATAAAATATGTCAAAAGAAAAGAACTTTGGTTACCTCGGTAACACCTTCCAATTACAAATACTTAACAATATTATCCTATATAAGGATTTTGCAGCTTCGATTGTAGATGTTTTGGAACCTAAGTACTTTGATAATCAATATTTTAAGTTAATCATGCAGATGACCAAGGAGTATTATCACAAGTATGAACACGCTCCTTCATTCTCTACACTTGAACAAATTACTAAATCTGAAGTTTCATCACCTATGGCCCAAAAAATGGTCTTAGATATGATAACTCAAGTAGTTGATGCTCCAGAAGATGGGTATCAATACGTTCAAGAAAAGGCATTAAAATTTTGTAAACAACAAGAATTACAGAAGGTTATGTCTAAAGCACAAAAAATTATAGATAAAGGTGATTTTGAGTCTTACGACCATTTAGAAGAAATGGTAAGGGAAGCTTTACAGGTTGGAGAAGTTGACACGGGAACTGCTGATGTTTTTTTTAATTTAGATGAAGTATTGGATGACGATTTTAGACACCCAATTCCGATAGGTATAAATGGTATAGATAATTTACTAAAAGGTGGATTAGCAAAAGGAGAGATTGGTGTTATTTTAGCACCGACCGGTGTAGGTAAAACTACAGTCCTTAGTAAAATAGCAAATAACGCATTTAATTTAGGTTACAATGTTTTACAAATATTTTTTGAAGATAACCCTAAAATTATACAGAGAAAACATTTCACTATGTGGACAAAAATCGCACCCGATAATTTGTCATTACAAAGAGAAGAAGTTTTAGAAAAAGTTAGACAAATTAAAGAAAATGCACCAAATAGATTAGTTCTAAAAAAATTACCTTCTGATACAATGACAATGAATCAGATAAAAAATCAGATGCGTAAAATGATTGCTGAAGGTAATAAAATAGACTTAGTTGTGGTTGATTATATTGATTGTATCGTTCCTGATAAGAATTTAGGTGACGAGTGGAAAAGTGAAGGTTCAGTTATGAGAGGGTTTGAATCTATGTGTCACGAATTAGATATTGCAGGATGGACGGCAACTCAAGGAAATCGTTCATCAATATCTTCTGATGTAGTAACAACGGACCAAATGGGTGGGTCAATCAAAAAAGCCCAAGTAGGACACGTTATTATTTCTGTTGCTAAATCCCTACAACAGAAAGAAATGAATTTAGCTACAATTGCTATTACCAAATCAAGAATAGGTAAAGATGGAATTGTATTTGAAAACTGTAAATTTGATAACGAAATGATAGAGATTGATACGGATAGTAGTGTTACATTCTTAGGAATGGAAGAACAAAAAGAAGAAAAAAACAAAGTACGTATTCAAGAACTCCTACAAAAAAGAAAACAAAGGGAAAATAAAGTATAAATTTTTTTAAAAACAATATTAAATGGACAATCTAATTGATAGTGTCACTAAAGACATTCGTTATGTAATAAAAAGAAGTGGAGATAAAGTAGTTTTTAAATCTGAAAAGATTGAAATAGCTATTTTAAATGCGATGAAAAGTATCGATAAAGTAGATGAAAATATGGCAGAAAAAATTGCCAGACTCACAACAAAAGGTCTTTTCAGAGGTAATAAAGAAAGGGTACCTAATGTTGATGAAATTCATGATATGGTTGAAAACAAGTTAATGGATAACGGTTTAAATTATGTCGCTAAAGAATATATTATTTATCGTTCTAAGAACCAACCTAATATTTTTTCTAAAAGAATTAATCTTAAACCTTATGAATATCCTAACTTAAATGAATATGTGGATGCAATTAGACATTCATATTGGGTACATACTGAATTTAATTATACCTCAGATATTCAAGATTATAAAGTACATTTAAACGATAAAGAAAAATCTGCAGTTGAAAGAGCTATGTTAGCTATTTCACAAATTGAAGTAGCGGTTAAATCATTTTGGGGTGACATTTATAAAAGAATGCCAAAACCTGAAATTGGTAATGTAGGTGCTACATTCGCTGAGTCAGAGGTAAGACATGCTGATGCATATTCGCATCTAATTCAATTGTTAGGACTTAATAATGAGTTTGAAAATTTATTAGAAGTACCTCAAGTAAGAAGAAGAATTAAGTATTTAGAAAAAGCTATTTCTAATTCTAAGTCTGTAGATGACAAAGAATATTTTGAATCTATTGTGTTGTTTTCAATGTTTGTTGAAAATGTTTCACTATTTTCACAATTCTTAGTTATTATGTCATTTAATAAACATAAAAACAAATTAAAAGGTATTAGTAATGCTGTTGAAGCGACATCTAAAGAAGAAAATATTCACGCTGAATTTGGGTTCGAGTTAGTTAATTTAATTAAAAAAGAAAATCCAGAGTGGTGGACACCACAATTAGTTGAGGATTTAATTATTGCAACTAAAGAAGCTTATGAAGCAGAAACAGAAGTAGTTAATTGGATTTTTGAAAAGGGTGACTTAGATTTCTTAACTAAAAAACAAACAATGGAGTTCATTAAACATAGATTTAATGTATCTTTGAATTCAATAGATGTGGATAGTATATTTGAGATTAATGACACATTATTAGAGACTACTGAATGGTTTGATGATGAGATTTTAACTACTAAACATACTGATTTTTTTAATAAAAGAAGTATCAACTACAGTAAGAAACAAAAATCAATCACATCAAACGATTTATTTTAAAAACAAAACAAAACAAATAATAATAAAATAAGAATATGAAAAAGAGAGAACCTTTTAATTGGATTAATGAAGAATCAATAACGTTTCTTCGTAGAGGTTATTTAAGTGAAGGTGAAGAACCTTTAGATAGAATAAAAATAATTGCAGAACATGCAGAAAAACTTTTAAATAAAGAAGGGTTTGCGGATAAATTTTATGATTACATGAGTAAAGGATGGTATTCATTATCATCACCAGTATGGGCAAATTTCGGTAAAGTTAGAGGTCTTCCTGTGAGTTGTTTTGGTTCAAACGTTAGTGATAGTATAGAATCAATATTATTTACACAGGCTGAAGTTGGTGAAATGAGTAAAATGGGTGGGGGTACTTCAGGGTATTTCGGTAACATTAGAGGTCGTGGAGCTAAGATAACGGATAATGGACATGCACCAGGTGCAGTCCATTTTATGAATCTATTTCAAAGTGTGGTTGATAACATTTCACAAGGGGCGACACGAAGAGGTCGTTTCTCACCTTACCTACCTGTTGAGCACCCTGATATTATGGAATTCTTAGAGATTGGTACGGAAGGTGCTTCAATACAAGATTTAACACACGCGGTAACAGTTACTGATAAATTTATGGAAGAAATGATTGCGGGGGACGATGAAAAAAGAAAGATATGGGCTAAAGTAATTCAAAGAAGAGGTGAAATTGGTTATCCTTATATTATGTTTCATGATACAATGAACAATAACGCACCTAAAGTCTACCAAGATAAAGGAGCTAAAATATATAACTCTAATCTTTGCTCTGAGATAGCTCTACATAATTCTGAAGACGAATCATTTGTTTGTGTACTATCTTCAATGAATGTATTACACTACGATGAATGGAAAGATACTGACGCTGTTGAAACTATGGTTTATTTCTTAGATGCGGTTGTTACAGAGTATTGTAATAAATTAGAAAAATTAAGAGACAACGGTACTAGAGAAGGTAAAATGGCGTTTTTATATATGGAAAAGGCTTATAACTTCGCTAAAAGACAAAGAGCACTCGGTTTAGGTGTTTTAGGTTGGCACTCACTTCTACAATCAAAAGGATTACCTTTCGATACTAAAGAAACTGCTAAACTTAATGTTGAGGTATTTAGAACAATTAAAGATAAATCATATAAAGCATCAGAAGAGTTAGCTGAAATTTTTGGTGAACCTGAATATCTAAAAGGTTATGGTAGACGAAACGTAACACTTAATGCTGTTGCTCCGACTACTTCATCGGCGTTTATTCTTGGTCAAGTGTCACAATCCATTGAACCTATTTGGTCTAACTGTTATGTTAAGGATGTAGCTAAAATGAAGGTTACTATTAAAAATCCTATATTAAAAGATTTGTTAGACTCAATCGGTAAAAATAATAAGGAAACTTGGGATAGTATAAAAAAGGCTGACGGTTCAGTACAACATTTAGATTTTCTAAATGACGACCAAAAAGATGTGTTTAGAACATTTGCAGAAATTAATCAATCGTCAATTGTTAATCAGGCAGCAATTAGACAAGACTTTATTGACCAGTCGCAATCTTTAAATTTAATGGTTTCACCTGAGATGCCAACTAAAGACGTTAATAAATTACTTATTGACTCATGGAAGTTAGGGGTTAAGACACTATATTATCAACATTCTATGAACTCGGCACAGGCTTTTGCTAGAAAAAAGTTGAATTTAAATGACTTACAATGTGTTGCGTGTGAGGGTTAAGGTATAAAATAGGTGTATATTATGTAAAAAGGTTGGATTCGTCTAACCTTTTTTCTTTTATATTTAGATAAAATAATCTGTGTTTATATTTATGGGATATGGCAAACGGTAAAACATATGGTGTATTTTTTCCTTTTAGAGATAGTTTACAAGGTGACTACCTAAGATTAACTGAATCCTCAGATGAGGAAATAAGGGCAGATTTACTTCATTTAATATTAACAAGGAAAGGTAGTAGGTACTATCTACCTGATTTTGGTACTCGAATATACGAGTTTATATTTGAACCAATGGATGGACCGACATTCGATGCGATTAAAGCAGATGTTAGACAAGCCGTAGATAAATTTATACCAAATTTACAAATAAATGACATAACCATTGAACCTTATGTCGAAGCAGAACCATTACCTGGTGAAATCAATTACGATGAATTAGGTGGTCAAATTTTTAGAGTTGCGAGTGATAGTGCGGTAGAGTACACCGCAAAACTAAGAATTGACTTTACTATTGTTAATGGTACATTTTCATCAAAAGATTTCGTGATTATTAATATTTAATATTATATGGCTAACCGTAAAATTTCATACACAGATAGAGACTTTCAATCCTTAAGACAAGAATTGATAAATTATACACAACAGTATTATCCAGAATTAATAGGTAATTTTAACGATGCCTCGATTTATTCTGTATTTATGGACTTAAATGCCGCTATCGGAGATAATCTACATTATCACATGGATAGAAGTATCCAAGAAACAGTATTACAATACGCTCAACAAAAATCGTCAATTTATAATATTGCTAGAACTTATGGTTTAAAGATACCCGGTAACAGACCGTCAATTGCCTTAGTAGATATTTCAATCACGGTTCCAGCATTAGGGGACCAAGAAGATGAAAGGTATTTAGGTGTTATGAGAGCGGGTTCTCAATTTATTGGTGCTGGACAGGTATTTGAAAACCCTAACGATATTGATTTTACTTCACAGTACAATAGTGAAGGTTTCCCAAACCGTACTAAAATACCAAACTTTGATTCTAATAATAGGTTAATTAATTATACAATGACTAAAAGAGAAGTTGTAGTTAATGGATTAACTAAAACATTTAAAAAAGTTATTAATAATAACGATGTAAAACCATTTTTTGAATTTTTCTTACCCGAAAAAAATGTTATTAGTATAACTTCATTAATTCAAAAAGATGGTGTAAATTATCAATCACCTCCTACGTATGATGAGTTTATTAGTTCTCCTGACAAATGGTACGAAGTAGATGCTTTAGCAGAATCTAAAATTTTTATTGAAGACCCCACACGACCGGCAGATAAACCAGGACTTAAAGTAGGTAAGTATATTGAAACTGAAAATAGATTTGTTTCTGAATATACACCTGAAGGTTACTGTAAAGTTAATTTTGGAGGAGGAACAACAACACCTGAGGAACAACTACAAGAATTTACGAGAACTGGTATTCCTTTAAGAATCCAAGATTATCAAAATAATATTGGATTAGGGTTAACTGTAAAGGCGAATACAACATTATTTGTACAATATAGAATTGGAGGAGGTAAATCCTCTAATGTTGGTGTTGATGTAATAACACAGTTTGGTACAACATATTTTGATGTTAATGGACCATCTAATAACGTTAATCAAAATGTTATTGATAGTTTAAGAACTACTAATGTTACTGCGGCTATAGGTGGTGGAGATTTACCGACCCCTGAAGAGGTTAGAAATATGGTATCATTTAATTTTGCGGCACAAAAAAGAGCGGTAACAGTTAACGATTATAACTCATTGGTTAGAACAATGCCTAGTAGGTTTGGAGCACCTGCGAAGGCGGCTATCACAGAACAAGAGAATAAAATAAGAATTGAAATATTATCTTATGATACACAAGGAAAACTTACAGAATCAGTTTCAAATACATTAAAACAAAATATAGCTAATTATTTATCACATTATAGAATGATAAATGATTACATCTCAATAACTAACGCTAATGTGGTTGATTTAGAATTTGAATTATCCGTAGTAATGGACTCAACTCAAAACCAAGGACAGATTATTACTAATATTATTAACTCAGTAGATAGTTATTTTTCACCTCAAAAACAACAATTAGGTGATAATGTTAATATTTCGGACATACGAAGAATAGTACAAGATATACCGGGAGTCATATCTCTTTCAGAATTAAAAGTTTTTAATAAAGTGGGTGGTAGATACTCTAATTCACAAACATCTCAAAGATATTCAGACAATCAGACAAAACAAATTCAGTTAGTTGATGACACTATTTTTGCACAACCAAATCAAGTTTATCAAATTCGATTCCCCGACAATGACATTAAAGTGAGAGCTAAGTCACTTAAAAATGTCGACTTCTCATAAATCTATCCATATACTTTTGATAAAATCAAATTAAAATTAAGATGAATAACTATTTATCTTAAAAACTAATTATGCCAAAATCGATTAGAATAAGAACAGAACCTGGTGTTGATAGAGACATTAATGTTAAAATTGACCAAGATTTTGATTCCTTAGAAATTTTGTCTTTAAAATTAAGACAAGAAGACTTATATACACAGTTCTGCGCCGATTATGGGGTTGTTGTGGGAAGAGTAATAGCCAATGGGGGTTTAGGTATACCTAATGCTCATATATCAATTTTTATCCCTTTAGATGATGTTGATGAAAGTGACCCTATAATATCCACACTATACCCATATAAAACCCCGACTACAAAGAATGAAGACGGGTATAGATATAATCTTCTACCATATGAAGATGAATACTACGGACATAACGGTACAGGTACATTTCCAACAGTTGACGATGTATTAACTCGTAAAGAGGTTTTACAAGTTTATGAAAAATACTATAAGTATTCGGTTAGAACTAATGACTCAGGTGACTTTATGATTGTCGGAGTGCCCTTAGGTAATCAAAAATTAGTTATGGATTTAGATTTATCTAACATGGGTGAGTTTTCACTTAGACCTTCAGATTTAATTAGAATGGGTCGTGGAGTACCTTCACAATTTAATGGTCAACTATTTAAAGATTCTGAAAATATTGATTCATTACCACAGATATTAAATGAAGTAAAAGACATTGATGTTTCATCATTTTGGGGACAAGATGATATATGTGATGTAGGTATAACTAGAGTTGATTTTGATTTGAGTGACCAAGGAATAGAAATTACACCTCACTCAGTATTTATGGGTTCTTTGTTCTCCTCAAATGAGGATGACTATATAAAGGCCACTTGTAGACCTAAAAAAGATACAGGTAATTTATGTGATACTGTTGCGGGCCCTGGAGAGATATTAGCCATAAGACAAACAATACAGGAAGATGAAAATGGTGACCCAGTATTAGAACAGTATCAATTAGAAGATGGGGGTAATGTTATTAACGATAATGGAGCGTGGTTAATTGACCTTCCAATGAATATGAATTATGTAACAACTAATGAGTTCGGAGAAAGAGTAACTTCTCCTGACCCTAGTGTTGGAATTCCCACACAAGCTAAGTATAGGTTTAAGATAAAATGGCAAAACGAAGCAGGATTACAAACTCAAATAATGAGGGCAAATTATTTAATTCCAAATATAAAAGAACATTGGAATGGTAATCCTATATCTGGTATTCCATTTGATTTAAATAAATCGTATTCATTTTCATTAGATTGGTCGGATTATTACGATAAAGATGCCGCAATAAAATGTGAAGACACATTTTATAGTTTTGGTTATAATAAAGTCTACACTACAGCAGCACACATTGATAGATGGAAATATGGTGCAAATAGAGCTTCTCATTATGGTATAAAAGAGATTCTTAATAGGGACTGTATGAGTGAAAATAATAGGTTTCCTGTAAATGATGGACAACGTAACTTTGATTTTTTATATTTTTTATTTAACATCCTACTCGGTGTTATTACCCCAACGGTTTTTGTTATTATCCCTATAATGCACGTATTAGCATTATTATATCCTATAGTAAGGCTTATTGTTAACCTTCTTGTAACCATAATTAATCCTATTTTATACTTAATTTGTAAAGCGGTTGCATTTTTAAGTAGAAAAGTTAAAAAAAGTGATTGTAAAAAAGACACAATTAAAAAACTACCTAAAGAAAACCCATTTAAGAGATTAACTTTACCTATGATAACCTATCCTGACTGTGAAGCATGTTCATGTGATGATGTTAATTTACCCGATGCTGAAGATGAAACAATTACAAGTTTGGAATTAGAAATTGCAAATGCGAATCAGAGTAATTTAGCTGACTTCGTTAGTATAGGGGCTTATAATGATATTGTATGTAGTACTAGCTCCGTCTCACCTGGAGGGGTAGTTCCTCCAACTATTAATATAAACTCGGAATGTTATGCATGTTATAATGGACAACCGAGTTATGTTGCTGCACAATACAACCAACTTATCTTTTCAGGATACGACCCTGATATCCCACCACCATCAGAACCAGGAGAATTTAATCCACCTTTTACCCCACCTGCACAGTGGTCAAAGAGTCCATTTAGTTTACAAACACATAGTAGTGAATACCATTCAACATTTACCACAACCTTACCTCAGTCATTAAATTTAATGAATCAAAGAAGTAGATATTTTGATACTACAACACCTAATCGTATGTTAGTGGATATTGTAAATGACCAACTAAACCCTAATGGGGTTCCTAATACATCACCAATTACACATGTAAAAAATAGGTACGAAGACATGCCGTTAGTTACTGTACTTGATGGTAATGTTAATTTAACCCCTGGTCAGTTATTAACATTTGTTGATGGAGAATTAATTGATGACCCTAACGTTAATAATACAGGAATGACCGTAAATCAATTTGGTTATCAGTCATTAACAGGTACCATGGTAAGTAATCCTTCCGCATACGTTACAAGACCATGTAGTTATATTGACGGTAACGGTACTCCACGAAATATAGATTTAGAATTATATTCACCTGTTCCAGGAGCGTCATACAATTTTAAAACGGGTATTGAATACTATCAGGTTATTGGTAGTATGGATGTTAGTGATGCAAGAGCTTACTTATCTGGTGTAACTGCAAATAGTAGTGATTCTATATTATGGAAATACTTTTTAGATAAAGATTGTCAATATTTCTGTGACAGAGGTAATTCAAACTGGGCCGTTCCCATACAAGACCCTCTTGATTATTTTGAGGATGCAGACAATGTTAAAATATATTTTATAGCTAAAGGTGTGGACCCATACTCAGGAAGACAAAAAATAAAATATGATTTGAATAGACTATTTGGAGAACTATATAACGCAAACCCTAACTTTATTTTCCAAGGAGATTATTTTCCTAACATACCAATACAAGAGGTTAGTAACGCTAATGGAGGTAATGGTGATGATGATACACCCGCACCTCACTATGATATAGATTTACCTCCAGGTACAATACATTTTGATGATGGAATTAATGATAATACTGCATTATTTCATGGGTCTTATCTTTTTACCCCTATTTCAAATTCAGGAACTACATTTCAATCATTTTTTACTAGAGGTTTTGCCTATTACTCTTCATTAGATTATCAATTTGGGACCACATTAACAAATTTTGGTAGTAGTAATGGTGTCGAAGTAACTGGTAGTTTTCTTGACCCTTTAGTTGGTTATGATGTGATGTCTATTAGTACAACTCTTAGTGGACAAAGTAAAATAGAAGGAGCATCATACCAATGGACCGATACAAGTCCTCAAGCTAATTTAACTTCTGCGAGTAAAGTGTATACGATATCACCATCTTATTGGTTATGGAACGCCGCAGGACTTGCACCTAAAATTAATATGAATGATGAGACTCGTTTAATTTTTAGGTCAGATAGATTACCAACATCATCGGTTAGGGACGAAGGGGCTTTAGCACCATATCAAGATTTCTGTTTACACTTAAATGACACATTTGTTTATTTTACTGTGACCGACACAGGTGTAAGTGAAGCAGTCTCACCTAACACTTCTGTCGGTTCTACAGATGGTTCAGGCGGAGCAGCAGATTATGGAGATGAACCACAACCAGGATTTATGGGAAATGGAATATTACAGAGTTTTGAATGTTCAGGATTAAAAGTTTTAGAGTGTTATAATGGTACAGGTAGTAATTTTAGTGTAGACAATCCGTGTGACTTAGACGATAGAACTCAAGGGGGTTGTTATGTGTTTGTTGATAACCCTTTAATAATTAGTATACCTAAAGATTTTAAATTTTTCTTTGAGTGGAGGACAAGGTTTAGATTTATGTTTGGAGCATGTAGAGGAGTTGTCGGACATATGTTCCAAAATAATTGGATAAATGGTACTTTATATATGCCATCATTTCAAAAGAAGACTTTTTATGATAGTAATAATGAAGTAAAACGTTACAAATATTGTGGTGACCCTTTCGTGGGTAATGGAGGGTTATTTGGAAATCAAAAACAAATGTGTGGACCATTATACTTTAATACTGATTCTAACTCATTCTTTTATAGGTCCGCACCATATAATACTAATACGAATCAATTTAAACCACAAGGAGACTGTTATGGAGGTTTTTTTGGATTAAATAATATTGGTTCAAATGACGGAAATATATGGCAACCAACAACAATTATGGATTTGGGACCTAAAACAGATTTCCTAAAAGAAGTATTACTTACACCTGAATTCCAAGGATATATAATGGATGAGATTGAATCAACTTCATATCAAGATATATCAGGATTATTAAACTTATTTATAATTTCAAGATTAGTTGACGCTAACTTTTTAGAACAACTATTAGGGGTGGGTGACGCATCAATACAACAATTATTTTCTAGAGACCCTGGACTTGGTTTAGTTAATAGATTTTTTGATTCAAGAGTTGATGGGGATTATGCGCAGGCATGTTCTATCAATACAGAATTTGGTGTATTACCTTATCTTGCTGGAAATTATGAAGACGAAGTTGCAGTAGGAGACAGTTTATTTGGTGTATGGTTTACAGGAAGCACCGTGAGTCCTTATAACACTGTAGGTACAACAGTTGCTGATAGAAGAATTGTTGGCCCTGGAGAATTAACATTTTCTGAAGACCCATTATTAGTTAGTAATTTTAATTATATTGGGTCACAAACAGTTCCATTTTATACTTGGGAATTTGCTGGTGGAAATATGTTTGGTACTGAGGAAAATACGTGGAAAACAAATACTTGTCAAACGGGTACATATCAAGATGAAAAATTTGACGGAGCCAATCAGTATGCTAAACCGACCACAGGTTTAGGTACAGGATTTATTTTTAATAGACCAGTCAATGTATATCCTGGTAGTGTACCTACGGATAATGGTAATGATGGTTATAGGGTTGGGTCACCATTTCAATTCTATTTTGGATTAAAAAGAGGTAAAAGTGCGATGAATTTGTTCATAACTAAATTTATATTTAATAGAGATTTAAATGGGTAATCAAAAAAATAATCAAAGTATTAGAATAGTTAGGGGTTCTGACCGTTATGCGGGCGCACCTGATACGGATTTATCTATTCAGATACCATTAGAAAATTCTAAAAAAAGTATTATTGAGGGAGATAGAAATGTACTAATTAATTTAGAAGAAAGATTTGACCATGAAAGACAGATTTCAACAAAGTTTAGAATAGCCGGTAAAATAGTAAATTTATTTGATAATACGGTATCAGGAAGATGTTCTAATTATGCTCCCTTTGAAGAAGAATTGTATTATATAGACCCAACACAATCATTAGTAGCGGCTCAAGGAAACGTCGCTAACGCGGTTTGGACAGGGTACCCTCCTTATGATGAATTTAATTTTTTTAGAACATCAGGAGTGCCAGGTCATGTAGATTATGATAGTAAAAGTGCATCAACCTATAATTGGTCAGTGTATTTAAGTTACTCTCATAAAAATGACTATAATCAGTCTATGAAATATACTGATGATGATACTAACAATAGTTTAACTTTTAATGTGTCTGACGGTATCCCATATTCAATTAAGAATCGTACAGTAAATGGAAAAAGAATGATTAGTTTTTATTGTGGATTTAAACATAACATAAAGGAAGGTGATTATGTTTACTTGCAAACACCTGTAAATGGTAAAAATTTATTAGAAGTTTATAGTTTAGGAGACCAATCATATGGTAATGAAGATAAGATTCTTAATGTTTATAACTATGGGTATACAGGTAATAGTATTAGTGACGGAGCTATGGGAACATTAAAAAGAGTTATTAACCCTAGCAATTCTGGAGAAACTATGTCAGAATACTATGTAAGAAAACATAAGACATTAACTGAAGTAAAAAATGTAGATTTAACCCGAATGGGGTTTGAACAAAATAATTTTCCTGTAGAAAAAAAATTAGAGTACTCCGCACTTACGCCAAATCAAACAACAAGGATATCAGTAAAAGATGGTAGAGGTTCGTTTGGTTTATCATTTGATAAAGATATAGATATTATATCACTAATGGATAATCTTGATAGACCTGTGACAGAATTATTCGTTACGATAGTGAACAAAGGTTATATGGGATTTTTCAATCACGGTGGAACAGGACCCCCTAATAAAGGGTTAGAAGTTGGGTGGTCATTTAATTTTAGAAAGAGCATGATTGATACTTGGTGGTCTAAGTTAAATCTACAGAATAAAGATAATATAACTACAGACTATTATGATAAACCGGGTGATAATAATTTAAATATAAGATTTTACTATAATAAAGATTTACCGATAGGAACAGAAATTAAAGGAGATATTTGTGAATGGAATAAATTCGACCAAAAAGAAACTATTCTATCAAAGATATCTCATAAATATTCTTTTAATCCTGGTGTAATAACAACATCAGGAAATGTTAATTTACCCGATGGATACACATATAACCCACATCATTCAGTAAAACTAAGAGTTTATTCGGACTATATTGAAACGGGAGATAGAGAAGCTGTAAGTGGTGTTCCTGACTATTCTTTCTTTTCAAATTTTGAGGGACAGTGGAGATGGAGAGATATATACACTTATGGGTATATAGACACCGATGGTAATGGAGTTAATTACCCATTTTTAAATGGGGAACATTATCCTTTTGCGGATGTGCTATTTTTACAGACTCCCTTAATGAAAAACAATAACGTCTTTAATGACATAATCTTTGACCCAATAACTGACGATTGTGAATAAATTTAGATTTACCGTAAACGATAAAGACACACAATTTAATCTACCTATTGAAATTGATTTCGATAATTTAGGTAGAGAAGATTTAATTAAACAATATGAAGATGATGTCATAGAACAAGTGATTAATCCTGTTGAAGATTTTGAAACGACACGTTACTCACATAATAAGTGGTTAAATGTTAATAACATACCTAAAAACAGTACTACTTACGAATTTTCTTTTTTTAATCGTACAGTAGATGTCGATACAACTACACCGGCTAATAGTAATTTATGGGTTTCTAGTTATACTTATGTCGACCCTTCAGTCTATCAAAATTATAGTGGTATTACATTTACTAATAAAGAACTTTATTATTACGCCAATTCATTTAAGAGAAGTTTCTTTAAACTAGATTTTTATGATACTACTGACGCTCAAAATCAACAAATTTATTTCACAGTAGTTATACCGACACAACAAGGTGAAAAAACACAAGTTGATATCGGTACACCTACAGTACCAAAACCAGTCGATATTAGAAAACCATTATTTAATTTAGACTATGTTGGAGATAAAGAGGGGTATTTTATTTATTGGTTAAAAAGTCGTGAATATATAGATTTAAATACTTTTTATATGTCGGCTAAATTTTTTAATGCTAAAATAGGACAATTTGTTAGAATGACAAATAGACCACAATCTAATATATCTGAAAAATTTAATTTTGATAAGTCTGAATACTTTTATTACAAAGTTAACTTAGATGTTGATAATTATGAATATGAGGTTTTTGAAGAATATGGGGTAGGAAATAGAGTAGGTCAATTAAATAATGGTATAAAATGGTACGAATACGTTAATCCACAATAATGGAAGAAAAATATTACATAAAAGTTTCTCCTGAATCAATAAAAGGTGACGTTATTACTGAGTATTTCAGTGGTAATACTTTTGGTGTTTATACAGGTATGACTCAAGTATTGAGTGGAGGTACAGGAGGTAGTAGTTTACTTACGGGTTTAACCATACCTTTAGTGTTTAGACAAACTTATGAAAATTATGGGTTTTATACGCCATTTGACGGTTTCGCGTTACAAAAAGATGTGGTTAGTAATTTTATAACCTCAGGAGACCCTGGAAACCAATACGTAATTAGAATTTTTAATACTTCTGACCAATATAAAGGGTTTTTAAAGTTAGCTAATTATACTGTAAATTGGGGAGACGGTAATTCAGAGCCATTTACCACAAACTCTCCTCAATATTTGTCACATACTTATCCCAACGTTCCTACGAGTTATACAATAACCTTAACTCAAAATAATCCATGGGGACAGACTAATATAGAAAAGAAAGTTTACTTACCGACAACGGGAGTTACGATAAATAATCCTTATGGTAATATTACGTTTACACCTCAAGGTGGAAGTTGGTCAGGTATACCAATAAATTATAATTATATTTTTACCGGGGACAGTTCAAATACCGTACAAAGTCAGACTTCTAATAATTTTACAACAGTACCATTTATAGTTAGTGGTTTTACCTCATCTAGATTATCTGAACTTAAATTATATGGTACAGTTCAATATGATATAACTACTACAGTAGTTAAAGGGGGACAACCATACGGTAAAGTTAATCAAATAACGAGTGGTTATACTTCGTACACAATTAATGATGTTGATTACTATGATTACCCTGATGGTACTACATTATATATCGCCAATTCCTCAGGTTTAACAAGTTATGACCTTGTTGCCTCAGCAATAACTAAACAAGAAGTATTAATTAACGTAGTTGACTCACCGGAAATACAATCTGAAATATTTATTGAAAGAGGTAAGCTTTCAGGCTTTGAATCATTACAGAGACTTGGGGAAGTTGATAACTTAGGTGACATGGAATCTTATGGGTACGGTTACTTCAAAATAAACAAAAATAACGAGTAAATAAAATGGCATTAGGAACATACGGAACAGTACGACCAGCAGATATGTCTCCCGAAGATGTGGAGATAATACTGAATTATACTCCTTCAAGAGACGTTACGACAAATTTTGTTTTAACAAAGCTAAACGCCGCTGATGTGTTAACACCTTATTTTCATAGTTCAACAACAGGAGGGAACGCAGATGTGGAAATATTAGGAGGTTTATATAATTTAAAATTACCAGCAGAGGAATTTAATAAAATAGGTATATATACTCTATATATAAGACCTGTAGAGATAAGAACGACTATAACAGATTGTGGTGTGTTATCATCTTTACCAAATGTAAAAGGGATTATTATAGATTTAAATGCGGTACCACAACAATTTAGAAATAGATTTATTAATCAAGGATTAATAGGTTACCGTATCGAATATTTAAATAGTGATGGTACTAAAATACCTAACTTCTACAGAGTAGTCACATCTTCTTTTTATTGTGAACCTGTGGTAACTAATTTATCTAATAGCTCTCAAAAAGCCATTCGTTATAGGTATGTTGATAGTGGTAGTGATTTAATTTTTTGTACGGTTTCACCTTCAAGTGCACCTTCTAACAAAGCAAACGCGACTCCATTTATTGGTCAACCAAATCAAAATATTGTTATGACCAATACATTTTTTAATCCAATTAGTGTTGATGTTGAATTGGCTGAACACGATATAGATACTTTAGCTATTGCGCTTTACGGTAACCAAACTAAGAGTATGGAAGATGGTATATATACGATGTATGATAATAGTCTTAATATCTATAAACAATATAACTTATACGAAATCCGTGATGAATTCAATAATTTACTTTATGAAGTTCGTCAAGATAGAGATAATAATATTGATTTCAGTAAGAATTTCAACAACATAACTAATTAATAATGGCAAATAATAACAATAAAAAATACTTTTATCCACCCGCACCTCCAAGTGCAGATGAATCCTTTTCCCCCAATTTAGTTGGGTTACAAGTGGTTGATGGTGGTGGATTGACTCAGGGTAATTTCGAGTTTAGTACTTCTATTGTTGAAAAAGTTAATAGAACATTTGAGACTGGAGTCTTTAGTAATCCAATATCCTTAGCTGACCTTGACGTTGATAGTATTGAAGAGTCCAAGGCAATTGCAATAAAAAATTATAGGGTATATCCTAATTACGATATAAGTCAAGTAACAAATTATGCTTTATATGGTTCATTACAAAAAAGATTATCATCTTCAATAACAAAAATAATCAATTTTTTTCCTGCATCTATTCAAGTAGATAAAATATTATTAAAGGATTACTCAAGTGCTAATACCGCTACTAATATATCTTTTAATAGTATTGAGCAAGTTACAACACTAACTATGGATGTTAGTAGATTTACTAATCCTTTTGATATTGATTATTCAGTTAATGCCGCTAGAAATTTAGAGCTAAGACCTTTCCCTACGAGTCCTTTAAGAGACCTTACTAACACCTATAACAAATACGCATTATATGTGGATAATATGGAGACTGAATATCAGTTAGTTAACTTTACACCTTCTACCACATTTTCCGCAGGAACAATAACTTTAAGTGTTATGGGTAATCCGTTTAGCGGTGTTAGTACGACTAATAGTACTTTAATATTACGACCAAATACATTTCATACTGAATTTGCGTTTCAAGAACCATTTGATGAAGTTGAAGATTTTTTACTTAATAGATTTAGTAATCCGCCCTATACGGCCTCATTTGATTTAGTAGAAGAAAATGACATGGGTCAATTTATTAAAAGTAAAAAGAAAGTTACTTGGCCAAAAAGTGGTGTATGGAATTTAGATATAACAAGTGAAAATTTTGATACCTACCTTTTAGAGGTTAGTCAAATATCTGAAGTTTTAGATAGATATAAAACTGACTTAATAGTTAGATTTTTAACAACAGGGGCGTTTAAAGATTTTGATACTCAGGATAACAAAGTAGAAAAAGTATTACAAATTTATGGTAGAAGTTTTGATGAATCTAAAAAATTTATAGACGCATTATCTTTTATGAATTCAGTTCATTATACCCCTCAAAATGATATACCTTCAGCTCTATTACAGAATTTAGCACAAACTTTAGGGTGGAATACTAACATATCACCAATCACAAATGAAGATTTCTTAACCTCTATATTCGGTTCTAAAAATAAATCGATATACCCTGGTTTTCAGAATGACCCAACACCTAATCAACTTAATTATCAATTTTATAGAAATATAATACTTAACTCGGCTTATCTTTTTAAGTCTAAAGGTACTCGTCACTCAGTTGAGGCGATTATGAGAATGGTAGGGGCACCTAAAGATTTAATTGAGTTTAATGAAATTGTTTATGTTGCGGATGGACCGATTAATGTTAAAAGGTTCGAAGGAGAATTCTTAAAAATATCAGGAGGAACTAAAGTCGATGATGTTCCAGCTTTAGACCCTACAGTAATATATAATATTCAAGGGGTGACCTATACAGGATTTACAACCTCAACATATGTTACTCAAACTAATGAAGTTAGGGGTGACTATCCTATGAATGACAAGGGATACCCTAAAAGACCAATAGTTAATAATGATTTCTTTTTTGAAAAGGGTGCGGGGTGGTATATTGAAACTCCTGACCATAGGGCTAATGAAAAGTTAGATGTGAGTAATTCAACTTTTACAGGGGCTAATCCTGATGTTCAAACAAAATTAGAAACGTTTACTTATGGTCAAAAATATTTTGATAGGTTTAGAGATTTTCCTTACATGAACTTAGGTTTTGGATTAACTAGAACTGTAGATAATAATAAATCTTGGGACGATTCGGAAATAGGTCTTAGACGAAATAGAGATGGGGCGTATAACGCCTATTATACCGCGTTTGAAGAGGACTTAGTTTTAAATGCCAAAAACGTTGAACTTTATCTTAATATGGCTCAAGGTATAACTTACGATATATGGAGAATGTCAAGAAGATATAATTATCCTTTTCCTTCTTCTGGTTTAACCGCCCCATATCCTTCACCTTCGGGTAAAGATTGGACAGTTATTAACCCATTACCTAAAGAGAAGACGTTTTTTGAATTTTCACAAACATTTTATAATACATTAATAAACGTTAGAAATCGACAAGTTATTAGTGATGGTGCGGCCAATAGTTATCCGACACTTCAATCAATATATTGGAAATATCTACAGTCAGAATCAGCGGTTAATATACCTTCTAACCAGTATACTTACCAAAAAATGATTGATTTTACTTTAGGTATTGGAGATTATTGGACAAAGTTTGTAGAACAAATGATTCCTGCTTCAACAATATGGATGGGTGGTCAAAAAATGGTTAACAATGTTTTACAAAGACAAAAACATGTGTGGAGAAGACAAAGAGGATGTGAAATAATACCTGTTGAATGTATACCATGTACTTATAATGGACAGTTATTTGAGGTTGACTGTATTGATGAAACACTAACGTGTGACGTTAATATCAATTCAATTCCAACTTTATTAAATAGTAGTATTAATAGTTGCGTTGCAAAATCAGGATATACAATTACTGACTGTGTTCAGTCTTCACTTACAAGTAAGTGGTATGTCGATGTAAGGTTAGACTCCACAGTATTAGTACAAGAATTATTTTATACGGGGTACGGTAATCAAGACTACCCAACATTTAATCAATGGATTAATGCGTTGAATGATAAGTTACAGTATTTATATCAAAACGGTTTGAATTATAATATAGATAATAATAATATTTTAACAGTAAGTAATACTGGATGTGAACCAGAATTTACGAATAAAACTTTAACTGTAAATGTTGGAGTAAACATAGAAATTAATTGTAATTAATGGCGACTTTATATTTTAAATTAGAACAAAGAGCCACTGTTGGGTCACCAACTACAGGGTCTACCATTTATATGGCGTGGCCAGACGCTAGCGTACCGTCAGGGTTAAACCGAACTGATACTGTTAATTTTTTATCTACTTACCCCAATTCCACATGGTCTTTTAGGTCAAGAACTTGGTTACTAACTAATTTAGGTTCTACACCTATATCTTTTGATACTCAGATGATATCAGGAGAACCTTGGAGTTCAATTATAGCTAGTATTAATTCCTATGTTGGAAATACATTTAATATAAATACTACATTTTTTGCTAAGAATTATATAACAGTTGAAGGACCAAGCGGCGAATTTAAATCGCCTAGATTTGCTGATTCATTTTATAGTGCAAGTTCATTTAATGATACATCAAAAAAAATTGGTACAGATACGAATCGTTATGATTCTATTATGTTAACAGGACAAACTGATTATACTCATATTACTAATAATGGAGTATCAATATATGATTTTAATAACGCAACCACAATAGTATCCGATTTAATTCATAACGGAACCAACACATATTATGACCTTATACCTTATTCTGCAACAGCGGCTAGAACTTATTTTGATGGGTTATATGATGGATGGATTTCAATGTCTGACGATTGTTATGGTAATTTATTTACCGGTGTTAACGGAATAATTTATGCGGGTGATATGTACGATAGGTCAGAATCGTATTCATCAAAATGGGGTGGACCATGTTTAAGACCTAATAATGTTCAAACACCTTATAGTGGTAATAAGTTAACTGACCCAAATTTAACAGGAAGATTTGATATTGTCTCGACTTGGTATAGTGATTGTGTTGATTGCCAAACAAATAATCAATTTAATGACATTTATAAATTTACATCTGATGACAATTGTTCAGGAGTAAGTCAAGGTGTTCAAGTTTTTAGTGCTAATACTTTAACATGGGGTCTACCACAAGGAGGAGGTAAAGTAACTCCACAATTTGTTAAACTTAAATCAGATTGTTATGGAGGAGAATCTAACGCGGTTGACCAAGTTGAAATTTCGACCCCATTATTGGGTAATACTATTGCGGGTATATATAATAGTTGTACTGATTGTATTAATAATGTAAATCAAATACCTGAATATTATTATTTCTCTGCTTGTTCAGTTAATAAAATTTATAGATATAATGCGGTAGATTTCCTTAATGACTTTGCAACCCCATCTATTAATAATACTTATCTCTTTACCGATGTAGGTACTCAACCTAACGGTTGTTATACTCGACTATCATCTCCCGGAAGTGACCCCGTCACAGACATTGTTTATTGGGATAATACCATAGCTAGTTTTGTTTCAACATCTACTAAAGATTGTACAGATGCTGTATGTTCATCAGTAACTCCCACTCCCACTCCAACAGTAACCCCAACCCCAACCCCAACACCGGCAGTAACAACTACACCGGCAGTAACCCCAACACCCGCAGTAACAACTACACCAGCAGTAACAACTACACCAGCAGTAACAACTACACCTGCTCCAACAGTAGGAGTAACACCCACACCAACGCCTACAGTTACGACTACTCTAACACCAACACCCACTCTAACTTCTACACCTACACCCACCCCATCACCAGCCGGTTTAGCGGATAAATTAAATAGTTGTGTGGTTACAAGCCAAAGTCAAAAAGTCTTTATTTTTTATGATGGGACATCTTTAGATGAAAGTAGTGCTAGTACCGCTTCCGAATCTATACGTTCTTGGTATCAAACTAAAGTAACTAATGGAGATTTAACATCAGGTAATTTATACGAAGGTATTATTGGTGAGGATGGAGATAATGGTGAAAATTGGTTATGGTGGGCATCATATCCGTATTTAGGTTCATTAACAGGGGGTACCTTATCTGATAACACACCAATCAATGAATTTAATAGTCCTGTAACTAATTCTATATATCAAAGTCAATGGTGTTCTTCTGAAGTTAGTGGAGAATGTGTACCTAAATCAGTACAATTTAACGATGAAAACCAATCATCATCTATTTTTAGAAGAATAAATAGAGGTTATCAATTGACAGGGTCATATGGTGTTGACGACTTAAGAAGTAATGGTGTACCTTTTGACCACAATGATTTAGATTTTTCATCTACATCTGGTCCAGGTACATTTTCAGGTGATGAAAGTAATTATATTGTAATTTTTGTAATAGACGAATCTGATAGTGCGGTTGGACTATATACAGGTAGTTTACAGAAATTTGAACACCTTGTAACTCAACCATTTATGTTAGATGGGACTTATTGGACTAATAATAATCTAAAAGAGTACACAAATAGGTACCAATATGATTATGAATCTTATTTAAAAGTTTGGGAAGATATAAAAGACAACAACGGAACGTTAAATGGTTTAATTTACCCTGTGGCGGAGTCAACTACTGGACCTACACCTTCTTTTGTGTTACACTCAGTAGCCGCTTCCGAAGGTGATACAATTAGTACTTCAAACTTTTTAACAAATTACGGGCAGAATATAACATCAGTAGGTCCGTACAGTTTAAATTTAAGTGCATTAAATACTATTAATCCGTATTCAGGATTAACCACTACAACCGCCTATCAAAATTTATCTCCAACCAATCAAAATGGTGCTGGTCTTAAACATTTTGGTATTTTAAGTGACCCAACGGTTAATAATTTTACTGAAACTTCAGTTACTAATTCTTTAGACGGGTTCTTGGTTAATATTGAAACTCCTTTAAATGTGATTTATGTACAAACGGGAGGTAGAGTAAGAAATGAAGTATACAATTTATCTGGAGATTGTTATACTGTTGAGTCGGTAAGTATTACACCACCAACAACACTAACGTCAGTTACAAATCAAGTGGGTCCATTTAGTACCTGTGAAAATTGTGAGTCTACTGGATGTTTTTCAGGACAAACTGATGGGTTTTATACTTACGTTGATTGTTGTGGAGAATTACAACAGGGTAGTCAAGTAGGTTTATCAATTTGTGTGGACACATCTAAAAACTATAGTGGTATTGCATTAACTGCGGACCAATGTGTGGCTAATTGTAATGAAGGACCACTAAGTTATAGTTTTGATGTTAGTGGTACTTGTACCAACCCTAAAGGAGGTATTATAATTATTTATCCGTCAGGTGGAACTCAACCATATACAGTTACAAATACTTCAACTACCGCAGCAGGAGGATTATTGTTACCTCAACAAACAGGTACAGGTCCATTTTCATATGGTGGTGTTTCAGAAGGAAATTATGTATTTTTACTTCAAGATAGTTCTGGTGGAGTTAATCAAGATATAACAATTAATATTAGTGTTGAAGGATGTTTTGTTGCAGAAATTATAGGTGTTACAGGTACAACATGTGGGGATTTTAATTCAGGTTCTTTAACTGTAACTAGTAATTCTTTATCCTCTCCTTACCAAATAGACCTTTATAGTAGTTTAGGTTTGGTTCAGTCGGTTAATGTACCTTTACCAACTTTTATATTTACACAATTAACACCTGAAACTTATTATGCTATTGTTACTGATTTTGGAGGAGCAACAGGACAAACAAATAATGGTGTAATTGTTAGTAGTAGCGCATTTACTTATAATTTAATAGTTAATGATGATTCGCCGTGTTCAACTCGTACACCCGTTGGTTCCGCTTCTGTAACCAATATTAGTGGAGGTACCGCACCGTTTAGTTATTCTTGGTCTAATGGACAAACAGGTTCTACTGCAACAGGATTAAATCAGGGTAATTATTCAGTTACGGTTACTGATAATGATGGATGTCGTGTAGTTAATACTTTTAATGTTGGATTAGCAGAAAGTTTAGGCGTAGTTTCTTCAGTACCTTCACAAGCGAATTGTTTTACGTGTGATGGTCAAATTGTTTTAACAATATCAGGTGGAACCGCACCTTATACCTATCAAGGTAGTTCAGGACAGGTTGATACTACTAATAATTTAAATTATGTGTTTACAGGTCTATGTGGAGGTTCACACAGTACGATAATAACTGATGCTGGAGGGTGTAGTATTACTTCAGTACAGAATGTAACTTCTACTGCTGGTTTTAATATTGTTGCAGTTAATGTTACCAATTCAGACTGTAATAATGATGGGTCAATCACTATTCAGATTAGTGCACCTCAAGGTATATTCACTTATAGTATTACAGATAGTTTAGGTTCAGTTCAATCATTTAGTACGGCTAACCAAACGCATACATTTAATAATTTGAGTTCTGATACGTATACAGTAACTATCGTAAATAGCCAAGGTAATTGTACTTATACCACACAAGAAACGGTAAGTAATTCTCAGAAGTATTTAGTTGGTACCACAGTTTATAATGCGATATGTGGAAACAATAATGGAGTCCTTGAAGTATCTCTTAGTGCGGGTACACTACCATTATCATTACCTATTGATTATACTGTTACGGATTTAAATACAAGTGGAGTTGTTTATCAATCTATTGATTCACCTTTAACTGGAATTACAGTAGATAATTTAGGAGTTGGTACCTATCAGTTATCAGTAAATGATAATGGTAATTGTACTGTTACAGAAACATTTAATATTTCAGGAACAACAGGTGTTAACTTTGGTATTAACAAAACTGATTGTGTTAATGGTGATGATGGTACTGCAACTATAAGTATATTTGATGGTTTAGCCCCTTTTGTTATAAGTTGGTCTAACGGAGATTCAACATCATCTATAAGTGGATTAAGCGGTGGAACGTATGTTGCTACAGTTGTAGACGCTACAGGTTGTACTAAAACAGAATCAGTAGTAATAAATTGTAATAGCCGAATAGTAACGTGTTATGAATTAAATGAAATTTGTGAGAATGATTTTGTAACAACTTCATCAAATATTAGAGATTTTGAATCAATGTTAAACGAAGGGTTTAATGATTTGACATCAGGACAAACTGATTGTACTTTAAATACCGCAGTCTTTTATGGTATAATTGATTTATCAGGTGGAACGATGACTCCACCATATCATGTTGAAACTGCTTTCTATACTGGTACGACTTTAAATGATTACCCAACAGGACAACAATGGATAGATGCTATTGATAATATATTGTCGGTAATACCTCAGATTGAAAGTTTTACCTTAGATTTAGATAATAATCAAATAACTATTGTTTCAGATTGTAAGGAATTAAAAAACGTGTATTTTAGATTAAGTACTAAAATTGTATACGATATTACGTGTATTGAAATACCAACACCAACACCGACACCAACAAATACTTTAACTCCAACACCTACTCCTACACCAACATCTGTAGTAGTAATTGATGATGAAACTGAGATTAACGTATTCTTTGATGATTCAGGTTCTATGAATGGTACTGAAACACCATTAAATGTTATGGCGACTACTCTTCTTAAAAACTGTTTACTACCGTTTTATAACAACGACTCAAACTTATATGATAGTAGAGTAAGAGTCTTAACTATGAATCAAGACTTAGGGTTACTTGAAAGAGGATACGCTTGTTTAGCAACAACGGGTACTACATCGTCAATTACGAAAGTTATAAACTTAGCATTCCAAGACGAAGCCTCTCCATATGGTTCTGGAGGTGCGGGTTGGACTATTAATACACCTAGAACTAATACCTTTAATACTGACATAACTACTTTAAGGGATAATATCGATAATAATCCAACTAATTACATTCTTGGTGAGTATTTTCAAGTGGCGACTCAACCAACAGGTCAGTTTTTGAGATTTAAACAATTATTACAAGCGGTTGAAGGTGGTTTAGGTCAATATACGGGAGTAAATGGACTTTCTGATAAAACCGAAATACATAACACCTATGATGTAGTACCAGGAATGGGACAGACCGGAGGTAGTGGTCCTGGAAGTCCACAATATTACACGGACCTAATAATAACGGCAATTAATAACTTAGGTTATAATATTCCGTCATGTAATCCAACACCTACACCAACTCCAACACCTACAACTACACCTACGGCAGCGGTGTTAAATCTTGATTTTAATCTTAGTTCTTGTGCGAGAGGTACAGTAAGTGTAACTTTAAATAATACGACTTCACTATTTAGTGCTAATTATCAAAATTCTACATATAATAACCCACAAACTTTTTCTAATACGTTTAATGTTAATATTGGAGATGTTATACAAATAAGTGTTGAAACTTTTGCACCAATAGGTTCAGGATGTTTAAAAAATCCTATTTATACAGGAACTCAGGGAGTTGTCGACTTAAATACTACTCAACTTATTGATGTTACTAATGGATTTACTTTAGCTAACCCTGTAATTTCGCAAACAACTAATAATCTCGATATTGATTTGACTGTAGTAACATAAAAGGAATTGATAAATAAAAAAGTAAATAGAAAAATGGATTTTACAATCTTGCAGTATTTATATAACAAACATACTAAGTAAATGTCTCAAGTAATAATAAGATTAACATTAAGTTCAAACGCAGTTGGACCGTTCAACATATATACGGGTTCTACTTCGACTACGCCTATAAAAACTGATGTAAATAGAGACCAAATTACTGCGGGAGTTGTTTTAGATTTACCAGGTTCAGTTGCGGGAATTCAATATACTATATTCGTAGTAAACAAACAAGTAGGGTGTAATGATGAGACAGTGTCTAAAAAAGTTGTTGTGTATGCACCTAATGTTACACCAAGTTTCACTCCAACAAATACGGTTACACCTACGATTACGCCAACAGTAACGTCAACATCACCGGCAGTTACTCCAACTAATACCCCAACAGTTACGATGACTATGACAGTCACACCAACTAACACCGTTACTGCAACACCTACTGATACTCCAGGAGCGAGTCCTACAAGTACCCCTACTAATACTGTGACTCCGACAGTTACTCTAACTAATACACCGACAAATACGGTTACACCTACTAATACAATAACTCCGACAAATACACCAACTAATACAGTTACGGTTACTCCGTCTGTAACGCCAGGTGCTAGCCCAACTAATACACCGACTAATACTGTTACACCATCCGTAACTGCACAAGTAACTCCGACAAATACACCGACAAATACGGTTACACCTACAGTTACAACAACAGTTACGCCAACTATTACTCCAACTAATACGGTAACTCCTTCAGTAACTGCTGAAGTTACACCAACTATTACAAGTACTGTGACTCCGACAGTT